>Ga0194115_10003561_pt1 | contig 17404 bp, 15 predicted proteins | sample TA2MahsurfametaG_3_FD_148656 | JGI IMG/M metagenome (GOLD analysis project Ga0194115, IMG submission 148656) | Freshwater microbial communities from Lake Tanganyika, Tanzania - TA2015002 Mahale S4 surface | ecosystem: Environmental > Aquatic > Freshwater > Lake | place: Tanzania: Lake... | reverse complement strand
GAGAAAGGGGCCTTTTTCTTCCCTCCGTCATTGCGAGGAGCGCAAGCGACGTGGCAATCCACTTTTTCTTCCCTCCGTCATTGCGAGGAGCGCAAGCGACGTGGCAATCCACTTTTTCTTCCCTCCGTCATTGCGAGGAGCGCAAGCGACGTGGCAATCCACTATATTAGCTTATTGGCAATGAAGTGATTCTAAGAAAACAAATCGCTAACTTTCTTGAAAAAGCTATCAGACTTAGGATTACTTGCTTTTCCTTGCATTAAAACATCAAGTTTTTGCAGCAAATCACGTTCTTCTTTTGAAAGTTTAATTGGAGTTTCAATATTTACTTTAACATACATGTCACCCCTTCTTCCACCAGCGTTCATAACTGACATACCTTTCGATTTTAGGCGGAATTGATCGCCATTTTGCGAACCTTCCACAATTTGTAATTTTGCTTTAGTGCCGTCAATTGTAGGAATTTCAACTGATCCACCAAGAGCTGCGGTAGTGAACTTAATTGGTACTTCAAAATGAATATCATCACCTTTTCTTGAGAAGAACTGATGTTTACGAATTGAAATATAAACGTATAAATCACCAGAAGGTCCGCCCCTTACTCCAGCTTCTCCTTCACCGCTTAAGCGAATTCTGTTTCCTTCTTCAACTCCTGCAGGAATTTTTACAGATAAAGTTTTTTCTTTATTAAGTCTTCCTTGTCCGTTACAAGTTTTACAAGGATTTTTAATAATTTGACCTGTGCCCGAGCAAGTTGTACAAGCGCGTTCAACAATAAAGAAACCTTGTTGTACACGAATTTTTCCACTACCTTTACATGTTGTACAGTCAACAGGATGTTCTCCATTTTGTGCTCCAGAGCCATTACAAGAAGAACAACTTGTTGGAATTGTGAAGGTAATTTTTTCATTCACACCTCGATAAGCCTCTTCAAGCGAAATTTCTAAGTTATAGCGAATGTCGGATCCACGTTGTGCAGCACTTCTTTTTTTATTTTGTTGTCTGCCACCAAAATCGCCAAAAATATCAGAGAAATTGCTGAAAATATCGTTAAAGTCAAAACCATCAAAACCACCTTGACCACCGCCTCCTCCTTGAGAGAATGCAGAGTGACCATATTGGTCATAAGCAGCTTTTTTCTGTTCATCTTTTAAAACTTCGTAAGCTTCTGTTGCTTCTTTAAACTTAGCTTCAGCTTCTTTATTACCTGGGTTACGGTCCGGGTGATATTGCATTGCCAGCTTACGATAAGATTTTTTAATTTCGTCAGCTGATGCGTTTTTCGAAACGCCTAAAACTTGATAATAATCTCTTTTTTCGGTCATTTTTAAGATTGTGAATTTATGTGATAAGTGTGGTTAAAATTAATAATTCTAAGATGCTTTTACAAGGGTAAATTAATTAAACTTTAGGAATTATAACATAACAACAAGTGTCATCCTGAGCATCTCAGGCAGGGTAAGCTTTGAGCAAAAAATTTCTGAGATCCTTCGCTAAAGCTCAGGATGACAGTACTTGTTAAGATGGTATAGTTACTAAACTTTAAGTAATTATCTTGGATGATTAAATGACTATTTTATTACAACCAACTCTTAATTGCTAGGAGTACTTATTATGTTGGTAAGCTCTTTCTAAGTCTCCTTCATTGCGAGCAAGCACTGGTGCGAAGTGTGGCAATCTATCTAGTCAAAAACCCAGAATTTATTGCGAAGTGGATTGCCACGTCGGTCTTTGCCCTCCTTGCAATGAGGTGGGAAGAGGAAGTCCTCACTCGAAATGATGGAAGAAAAAAGACAATACCAGCTTGCATTGAAGCTAGAAGTTAAGTGAAAAATTGATAAATTCTAAACTGATTTCAACCATTCAACCATTTTTTTAAAAGCATCAGCACGATGTGAAATTTGATCTTTAAGTTTAGGATCAATTTCACCAAAAGTTTCTGTCATTCCTTCTTTAATAAAAATTGGGTCATATCCAAAACCTTTATTTCCTTTTGCTGGGAAAGTTAAAAATCCATCAACCCTTCCTTCAAAAGAGATTGAAAAATTTGTTTTTGGATCAAATAAAGTTAAGTTGCAAATGAAGTGAGATTTTGCTTTTTCAAATGATTTGCCGTTTTTTTTGAAGGCTTTGGAAATTTGATCAAAAGCGTAGTTGAAATCTTTTTTACCTTCTTCATTTATTGCCCATCTTGCTGAGTAAATTCCTGGATCACCATTTAAATCTTCTATGCATAAACCAGAATCGTCAGCTAAAGTGAAAAGATTTGTTTTAGATGAATAAAATTTAGCTTTAAGAAGTGAATTATCGGCAAAAGTTAAACCAGTTTCTTCTGGTTCAATTATATTAAAATTTGCCGCTGAAATGCCTTTAATATTTAGTTGTTCTAAAAGTTGAGAAATTTCAACAACTTTTCCAGCATTACCGCTAGCAATTAGAATTTCTTTAGGAAGTTTCATATTATTTACTAACACTATAAAATTTTGCGTTGCCAAGCACTTTTATTAGTAGCTGCAATGACCAGATCGAGTAATATTTACTTCACAAAAAAGGGCAAACTTTAATGAGAAAAGTTTGCCCTTTTTTGATAAAAAGATTTTAGTGAAACTAAGCAGCAGCTTCATTGTTTGAAGCAGCAGCAGCTTCAGCTTCTGCTTTTGCTTCAGCAGCTTTTTTAGCAGCTTCTAAAGCTTTTTTCTTCATATTAGAACCTTTAGCTTTAGGTTTGAAGTTAGGTTTGTACTTTTCAGCACCTTTAACTCCAAGAGAAACTAAAAAGCCAGCAACTCTTTCGCTTGGTTGTGCACCAACGGAAAGCCAGTGTTCAACTCTTTCTTTGTCAATTGTAACGCGATTTTCTTTTTCATCAGATAAAAGCGGATTGTAAGTTCCAACTTTTTCAAGAAACTTACTGTCTCTTGGTGAAGTGTGGTTTGTTACAAGGATACGATAAAAAGGAGCATTTTTTCTGCCGCCTCTTGATAAACGAATTTTTAACATATTTTATAATTTAAATGAATCTTTTAGGCGCCATTAAGATTATTATGCGCCATTAAGAAAAATTTAGACGGAAAAAACTTGAGGAGGCAAGGAAAATAGAAGTTTATTATAAGTTTGCAACTGGTTTTATTTGGGTGTAAATGAATTTGTTTATTGAGTTCTTTTCGTAAGAATAAAATGTCAATTCCATTTTTCTCCTCACTTGTCATTGTAAGCGAGGATATTTGTTAAGCGTTGCAATCCAATTGGTCACGATTTTTGAAGTTTGTGGTAAGTTAGATTGCTATATCGCTTACGCTACTGGCAATTACGAATTATAAATAATAGTGAAGAGAGAGTAGTATAGTATTTGTAAGTTCAGCTAACTCTTCTTTTTTCTAGTTTTCTTGATAGGGTTCTTCTGTGCATTCCAAGTAATTTAGCAGCTTTTGAAATATTGAAATCAGTTTCAACCAAAGTTTGATGGATATATTCCCATTCTAAATTTTTGATGGAAGTTTTTTTCTCTTTTATAATGTTTGTTTGTTCATCATTAAATGCTTTTATTATATCTTCAACATTTGCTGGCTTTGCTAGATAGTAACAAGCTCCAGCTTTTATAGCTTCAATTGTAGTTGTTATGCTGGCATATCCAGTTAGCATTACGATTTTAATATTTTCATCAAACTCATGTAATTTTTTTATAAATTCTAAACCAGATTCTCCGGGCATTTTTAAATCAACAACCGCATATTGTGGATGAAATTTTTTTAAAACCTCAGAAGCCTCGCGGCTACTATTGGCAATTTTTGTTTCATAGCCTCTTCTGATGAAAGATTTTTCAAGGCTTTGAGCTAAAATTTCATCATCTTCTACAATTAAAACAGATTTATAATTTTGCATTTACAAAGGAATTTTAATTTCAACCAAAGCGCCTAAAATTTCTTTGGAATTTTTTAAGTTAGAAATTTTTACTTTGGCATTCACTCTATGTAGAATATTTATACTTAAAAACAAACCAATCCCATTGCTTTTTTTGGTTGTAATATTGCTTTTGCCAATTTGTTTTAAAACCTTTTCATCAAAGCCTTTTCCATCATCTTTTACCATTATCACCAATTCTTCTTTTGAAGATTTTACTAAAATTTCTACCGAGCTTTTAGCTGCTTCAAAAGCATTATCAAAAATATTAAAAAATGCTTTGGTTAAAATATCGTCGAAAATAATTCTTTTATTGGCATCTCCTTCAAAAATATAACTAAAATTATTGGTTTTTCTAGAGGAAGACCATTCTTTTATGATTTGATCAAAAATTTCTTTTGCTGGTTTAATTTTTGCCTCTTCGGCACGTATTTTATTATTAGCCATTAAAATTTCCGACAAAGCTTTCTTACAACGCGTGAGTTGAGACTCCATTAAAGTAATGTCGTCTTTAATTTGTTGTGGCGAACTAAATTCAAGATTTTTCAAGTCGTTTAGAGTTATGGAAATTGTAGTCAGCGGAGTGCTTAATTCGTGAGCAGCATTGCTGGCAGTTAATCCCATTCTTATAATTTCAGCTTCTTCTTGCGATTTTCGATCTCTTTCTTGTAAGTTTTTAATTATTTTAGTGACAAAAATAAGAAGTAAAACTGCTGATAAAATATAGCTAAGCAGCATTCCATGAAGATGAAGGTTAAAGGTAGTTCCATCATGATTATGAAAAGCGTGCAATTCATGAAAATAAAAGCCTAAAAAAACATAACAAATGATTGTTGTTGTTGTAATTAAAAAAGCATGAATTCTTTGTAACAAAATTGCTGCAATAATTACTTGTAATAAAAATAATGAAATAAAAGGATTTGAAGCTCCTCCACTCAGGTAAATCTGAGTTGAAAGAGCTATAACATCGAATAAAAGTTCAATAAATAAAGTATTATTGCTGATGATTTTTTGTGATTTGTAAATATAGAAGCTAAAAGCGTTTAAAATGTTTAAAAGTATTAAAACTAAAAACATTTCTCTTAAAGGAAGTTCAATTTCTAGGTAAAAATTGACAAAAAGAATAGTTGAAATTTGACCAAAAGTTGCAATTCCTCTTAACCAAATGAGTTGTAAAAGATTTTTTCGATTAGTGTTTTGCGATATTGAGTTGGTCATAATAATTTCAGATTTGTGGCATATAACAAAACATAAATCTATTTATATTATAGCAGAGTCGCATTTTGGAATGGAGTTTTAAGACCATTCCAAAATTAATTACTAAACCGAATTAACACTTGTTCAAAGTTCTTGAAGCTCTTGCAATTGGATTAGTTAGATAAAAATTATAGTCATTGGCAAGAAGTTTTTCTTCTGACAATTGTCCAGTAATTTCTTCTGATTTAACCCAAGAAGATTTGTTTACTTGATCTAAGTTAGCAAAATTATGGTAAGATTCAAAAAGTGATTTTCTGATATCTGCAAAGTTTTTATATTCCAAATCAACTCCTAGTGATTTTGACAATTCTAATATCACTTCCCAGTCTTGTTTTACTTCATTTGGAGCAAAGACTGCTTGATTTGTGCTTTGAGCTCTACCTTCTAGGTTGACGTAAATTGCGCTTTTTTCGCTATAAGCTGAGGCTGGCAATATTACATCTGCAACTTTAGCGCCACTGTCACCATGTGATCCAATATAAATTACAAAAGCTCTTTCCAGTTTAGCAAAGTCAATTGAGTCATCAACGCTGTGTAAAATCACAACTTTAGCTTCTCCATGATTAGCTTTCTCTAAAATTTCTGTAACGTTAGTTTTGCTAACAAATCCAAGTTCAAGACCGTTTATTAAGCCACTTGATTTAGATAGGAAGTTAAAACCATTCCAATTATCTTGAATCATATTATATTTTTCGGCAATTTTTTTAGCATATCTTAGAACTAATGCGCCATCTTTTCTTGAAATTGCATCTGAACCAAGAATTAGCATTGGTTTTTTTGCTTGCTGCAATATGAAACTAAACTTAGATTCTCCATCTAAAATATGTTGTAGAGACGATGAAGAGTCGCCTAAATTATCATATTCATAAGTTAACTCAGCATTGCAACCAATTGCAGCAACTTTTAATTTCTTCGATAAGAATCTTTTTCTGATTCTAGCATTTACAATAGCTGCATCTTTTCTTGGATTAACACCTATCAAAAGACAGGCATCAGCTTCTTCAATTCCTTGAATTGTAGTGTTGAAGAGATAAGAAGAACGGTCCGCAGGATTGATTTTTTCAAGATTAAGTCGGCAATCAAAGTTTTCAGAACCAAGTTTTTGCATTAATTTTTTTAGCAAGAAAATTTCTTCCACTGATGATAATTGTCCGCTTAAAGTTGCAATCTCAGACTTGTTTATTGCTTTTGTTTTGTTTGTAATTTCTTTTAAAGCTTCTTCCAAGGTGGCTGATGTAAGCTTTCCATCTTTTTTAATATATGACTTATCTAAACGTTGATATTTTAAGCCATCATAACAGAAACGAGTTTTGTCAGAAATCCACTCTTCGTTAATTTCTTCGTTTTGACTTGGCAAAATTCTCATAACTTCAAGACCTCTTGAATCAATACGAATATTGCTTCCAACAGCATCCATTACATCGATTGATTCAGTCTTTTTTAGTTCCCAGCTTCTTGATTTAAAAGCGTAAGGTTTAGAAGTTAAAGCACCAACTGGACATAAATCAATCACGTTTCCAGAAAGTTCTGATGAAACTGATTTTTCTAGGTAGCTGGTAATTTCCATTCCTTCACCACGATTGATTGCACCAAGTTCAACAGTGCCTGCAATATCTTCAATAAAACGAACACAACGTGTACAGTGAATACAGCGCGTCATTTGAGTTTTAATCAAAGGACCCATATCCTTGTCTTTTACAGCTCTTTTATGTTCATGAAAGTGGCTTTCACCTTTGCCATATTGGTAAGCTTGATCTTGTAAATCGCATTCTCCACCTTGATCGCATATTGGGCAGTCAAGAGGGTGATTTGCTAGCAAAAATTCCATAACACCTTCACGTGCTTTTTTTACCATTGGCGTATCAGTATGAATTTTCATTCCTTCAGTGATTGGCATAGCACAAGACGCAACTGGTTTTGGAGGCATTCCCTCAACTTCTACCAAGCACATACGACAGTTTCCAGCAATTGCTAATTTTTCATGATAACAAAATCTTGGAACTTCAATTTCAGCAACTTCGCATGCTTGAATTATAGTAATCCCTTCAGGAACGGAATATTCTTTCTTATTAATTGAAATTTTCGGCATATTTTAAGAAATTTACAAAATAAAATATCGGCGCATTTTCTTTAATGCGCCGATATTCTTTCAAAGGAAAAGTTTTTTGTAAAACAAAATTTTTATAAAATCCACTTATTATTAAAATGGAATCTCATCGTCAGTTTCTTCAACAGTTATATCATTTCTTGATTTTGAAGAAGATTGATTAGAAGAATAAGAGTCGCCACCAGACCCAGAACCTTTAGAATCAATGATTTGCAAAGTTGAGTTATAATTTTGCAAAACAATTTCTGTCGTGTATTTTTCAACTCCGTTATTATCAGTCCATTTTCTTGTTTGAAGTTGACCTTCGATATAAAGTTTAGCACCTTTTTTAACGTAATTTTTTACAACGCTAACTAAACCTTGAGAGAAAATTACAACACGATGCCATTCAGTTTTGTCGCGTTTTTCACCAGTACTTTTATCTTTCCAGCTTTCAGAAGTGGCAAGAGAGAAATTTGCAATCTCACGACCATCTTGAGTTAATCTGATTTCGGGATCTTGTCCCACATTTCCAACTAAAATTACCTTATTTATTGACATAGCAACACCTTGGTTAAAAAATAAAATTGATAAGCAACTCTAAAACTCTGTGGTTAAGAGTGTAAGACAAAACTTAGAATAAAGCTTGCAAGTAAACAAGATAAAATTTCTTTTTTTTGTGCGGCAATGAATTTTATGTTACAAATTGAGGAATTACAAATTGGAGGATTAATTTTTTGTCATAGAAGAAACGTTGCTTGATTGCCAATAAGTGTTGTTTTTCTCTGTCATTGCGAGTGATTATTGTTTTTCCTTCCGTTAATTGCGAGCGAGCACAGTTGCAAAGCGTGGCAATATTACATATTGCAAAAATTTTATTCCTGATTTTAATAGAGTTAAGTTCACTTCTATGTGTTTTGGTATATACAAAATTTATAAAATTTTTTTATGAAAAAACTTGCAATTCTTTTTACTTTTTTAACTTTAATTTTTTCTAACATGACTAATGCCTCAGCTTCTCAAGTAAAGCCAGTTACTAATCTTGAAAATTTACTTTACATTGATTTGAAATATGGACGTGTGGTAATAGAACTATTGCCAAATATTGCTCCAAAACATGTTGAGAGAATTAAAACTTTAGCACGTCAGAAATTTTATGATGGAATTGTTTTCCATCGAGTAATAGAAGGTTTTATGGCTCAAACTGGCGATCCAACTGGAACAGGAATGGGTGGATCTAAATTGCCAGATTTAAAAGCTGAATTTTCTGATGAGCCTCATATTAGAGGAGCTGTTTCAATGGCTCGTGCTATGAATCCAAATAGTGCAAATAGCCAATTTTTTATTGTTACAAGTGACTCAAGATTTTTAGATAGTCAATATACAGTTTGGGGCCGCGTAATTCAAGGAATGGAATTTGTTGATAAAGTCAAAAAAGGTGGTGGTAGAGATGGTAAAGTTGTTGACCCAGATTCTATGATTAGAGTTCGTGTGGCAGCTGATGTTGAAAACAAGTAATTTTTTATGAGCTATAACTCGGAAAATATTTTTGCTAAAATTATTCGCAGTGAAATTCCTGCGAATAAAGTTTTTGAAGATGAAAAAATTTTAGCTTTTTATGATATTTCTAAGGCTGCTCCAGTGCACGTTTTAGTTATACCAAAAGGCCAATATATTGATTTTTCTGACTTCGTTACCAAAGCTTCTCAAGAAGAGGTTGCTTATTTTTTTAAAAAAGTTTCTGAAATTGCTGTTAGTTTGGGCGTTGAGAAATCTGGATTTCGTTTAATTTCCAACAAAGGAAATGACGCTCATCAAACTGTGCCGCACTTTCATGTGCATATATTGGCGGGGAAAGCTTTAGGCCCTCTTCTTTCAAGTGATAATTTATTGAGGTAAATATGGATAAAAAAATGCGCGAATCAACTCTTTTAGTTCATGCTGGACGTAACCCACAAGAGCAAGGATGGATGGTAAATCCACCAATTTACCAAACTTCAACAATTGTGTTCCCAACCCTAAAAGACCTTATATACGCTGAAAGAGGTTATTCTAATAACGATTTAGTTGAACCATATGAACTTAAATATGGTCGTTATGGAACTCAAACTAACTTTGCTTTAGAAAAGGCAATTACTGAAATTGATGGTGGATATAACTCATTTGTTACTTCTTCGGGTGCGGCAGCAATTAATACTGCTTTGATGGCTTTTTTAACTCAAGGAGATCACATGCTTTTGGTGGATAATGTATATTCTCCAACTCGTGGTTTTGCTGATAAATTTCTGAAAAAGCTAGGAATTTCAACTACATATTATTCTCCAAGTGCCACACCTGAAGAAATTAAAAAATTAGTTAAGAAAAACACCAAAGTTATTTTCATGGAAAGCCCTGGTTCGCTTAGCTTTGAAATACAAGATGTGGCGGCAATTTGTAAAATGGCAAAAAAATTAGGAATAGTAACAATTATTGATAATTCTTGGGCTAGTGGAATTTATTTCAAACCTCTTGAACATGGCGCTGATGTTGTTGTTATGGCTCTGACAAAGTACATCAATGGTCACTCTGACGTTATGATGGGTTCAATTACAATTCAAGAAAAGCATTACCGTGTAATGTATGAAGCTTTTAGATATATGGCAGTAACTGCAGCACCGTTCGCTTGTTATTTGGCACAAAGAGGTTTGCGTACGACAAAAATTCGTATGGATCATTGTGCAAAATCGGCTTTGAATTTGGCTCAATGGTTAGAGCAAAGACCAGAAGTTATGAAAGTTCTATATCCGGCTCTTGAATCAGATCCTAATCATAAATTATGGAAACGTGATTTTACAGGTGCAGCAGGTTTATTTACAATCGTTTTAGATCGCAAATATTCTAACGAATCTCTGGCTAGAATGCTTGATAAGCTTCATTATTATGGAATGGGATATTCATGGGGTGGTTATGAATCTTTAATTCTACCAGTTGATCCAAGCTCGGTTAGAAGTGTAACTAAATGGCCTTATAGTAATAAAACATGTTTGCGCATTAATGTTGGTTTAGAAGATGTGGAAGATCTTAAAGAAGATCTAGAAGCTGGTTTTAAAAGGCTTCGTAAATAGTGGAAGTGCAAATTACTTCGGCACAGGAACATGATTTTGAAGGGGTTTATGAAATTCTAATGCATGAAGGAGTGAACCCTTTTATGAATTATCCTGTTCTTAATCGTGAAGAATTTCGTGAAATTTGGAATGAAATTGCCACAAAGCTGTTTTTATGGAAAAGTTCTGAAGAGATAATTGGTCTTATTGTAATTACTAAAGGAACATATCGAGTAAAACATATTGCTTATATAGAAAAGCTAGCAATTAATCAAAACCTTAGAAGCAGAGGATTGGGAACTAAATTTTTTGGTTTTGTAATTAACTCTTTGGCTTCACAAGGAATTACCAAAGTTGAACTTGGTGTGGAAGTTGATAATTTAGCGGCAATTGATTTTTATAAAAAGCTTGGTTTTGAAATTGAAGGTGTGCGAAAAAAACTTCTTGATCGAGAAGGCGTTTTTGTTGATAATTACTATATGGCTAAATTTCTATAGGGTTGGAATTATAAAAATTTTTGGAACTATTTTGTTAGTTTTGACAGATAGTTTTTATTTTTTGCCATGAATTTTTTGTTATAAATTCTTTCGAATTAAAATCATTTTTTGTCATTTTATCCTTGATTAAAGATATTCTATCATCAAGTGCTGGATGAGTTGAAACATATTTAAAAATTTTTGCATTTATCAGTTCTTCTTTTTTAAATTCTTCTAAAACTGCAATAAAACTTCTAGGATCAATATTGTTTTTTATTGCAAAATCATAAGCAAAATTATCGGCATCTTTTTCGTCAGAAAGACTATATCTTAAAGTTAAAAAGTAGGTTATTGCTTTAGAGTAATCTCCAATCATATTTGAAGCTATGCTATTAATAGCAAATAAGTTTTTATGATGTTGTTTTTTTAAGTGACCAATTTCATGGGCTAAAACAAAAATCAGTTCATTGGGTGATTGCAATTTCTCAAGTAACTGAGAAAATATTATAATCGTTCCATCAGGCAGGGCTATTGCGTTTGTTGTTTTTTCATTCACTACATAAACTTTCTGATTAGATTCCAGAGAAATTCGGTTAGCTAGTTTTTGTAGTTCAAAATTTCCTTGTAAGTTTTTGCAGATATTTTTTCCATCTTTTGTTATATTTCTGGTTAAAGTAGCTCCTAATTTTTTTAGTTTTTGATCGCTAATTTTTGAAGAAAGAAAGTTAAAAATAATAGGAAAAACAATTGCTAGAGATATAAGTGTAATTATCACGACGCTAGTTTCTTGTAAGAATGTGACTAATTCTTTTTTACTTATTTTAAACTTAGGAACGTTTTTATTAACTTCTTTGAAGAATTGAATATCTGCTATATAAAGTCGGGCATCTGCATTATTTTTGTTACTTATAATTGCCGGACGATCTGCTATTGGTTTTTCAAGAATTATAATATCAGAAAATTTCCATTTAATCTGATCAGATATTATAATTTGGTTGTCGCAAATTTTTACTGTAACTTTATGAGATTCAGAAGAAAGACCATCATGAAAATTACAGTAAATAATCTGCATTTTCTTACCAAATTCCCCAATCTAAATCGTAATCACTATCGTCGTCAACTAAGCTTTCCAAAGCATCACCTGTTGCTGAGTTAATATTTTGCTGTGATTGAAACAGAGCAATATTTTCTTCTGTAGAAAGAATTTCAATATTACTAATCGCAAAATTAACAGTTCTGTAAAGAATAAATGGAATAGCCAGGCCAATTGTGCAAAATAAAAGCAATATGTTTGTAAAGTATAAAGCGAAAATTTTTCCACCACTATAACTAGCGTTGAATGATATATCGCCAATTTTTGTTGAGCGCCAAGTATAGTTTTTTAAAGCAGCTTTATACCAAAGACTAGAAATTCCTAGAGTTGGAACCAATAATATTAGAGTTACAAAATTTATTTTATCTAATTCTTTTCTGTTGCCTTCAAAACTCCAGTTAAGAGATCCAGTTTTAATATTGTTTATAATATATTCTTTTATATCTGAATCAATTCGGCCATTTAAGAACCCAAATGTAACAATGTTTAACAGAGTTTTTTTAAAGCGAAATTTTGCGTAGGCGGTTGATTTTTTTGTTAATGATGATTTTATGCCGCGCCATCTTGTGCGGTTAAATTTATATTTTAAAGCAGCATATTGTGCGTAGTAAAGCAATCCCATTATTAAAAGAATTGACAAAATATCGTCAATAAATGATTTGGTCCCAAAAACTACTGTTACTGAAATTGAAACCATTAAGGACAATAAAAATAACCAAAATATTGCTTTTATTGAGCCACGGAACAATTCTTTACCAGTTCCTGAATATTCTAGTCTATCATTAAAAATTAAGATGCTTCCGTATAGATATTTACGCATCTTGGTTTTTGCCCATGGTCGGTAAATGGCTAAGGTTAGAATTTGTAGAATTAGATTTGAAAACCAAATTGAGTAAATTTTGCCAATTTGTCCGGTGAATTTAATGTTCATTTATGGGTTTATTTAATGGTTAGTATTTTTTGTGCCTGCATTAAGCAGGCACTTTTTAATTCTAAGCGTCTTGTAAGAAACTCTTCAACAATTTAGATCTTTTTGGATGTTGTAATTTTTTCAAAGCTTTTGCTTCAATTTGTCTGATACGTTCACGAGTAACTGAAAATTGTTTGCCCACTTCTTCCAGAGTATGGTCGGTAACCATGCCAATTCCAAAACGCATTCTTAAGACTCTTTCTTCTCTAGGAGTAAGAGATGATAGCATCTGAGCTGTAACTTCTTTTAATTTAGAATGCGAAGCCGCGTCAAATGGCAATACTGCTGTTTTGTCTTCAATAAAGTCACCTAAAATACTATCTTCATCGTCACCTGAAACAGGAGATTCTAAACTGACAGGATCTTTAGAAGTTCTTAAAACTTTTCGAACTTTATCAACAGGCATTAACAATTTATCGGCAATTTCTTGTGCATCTGGTGAACGACCCAATTCTTGAGTTAATTGACGAGAAGTTTTTACAATCTTATTAATTGTTTCCACCATGTGAATTGGAATACGAATTGTTCTTGATTGATCAGCAATTGCTCTTGTTATTGCTTGTCTAATCCACCAAGTTGCGTAAGTTGAGAATTTATAGCCTCTGCGATATTCAAATTTATCAACTGCACGCATCAATCCAATGTTTCCTTCTTGAATTAAATCAAGGAATTGTAAACCACGATTGGTATATTTTTTAGCAATTGAAACAACTAAACGTAAGTTAGCTTCAATCATTTCTTTTTTTGCTTTTAGCTCTTCATCTTGGCTTTTTTTGATGACATTAATTAGGGATTTGAAGTTGCTTAAATCAAGGCCCATAACTTTTAGTAATTTCAAGATTTTTTCTTGAATTTCTTTTATTTTTTCTTGCTCTTTGCTATATAAATCTTGCCATTTTTTGTCTTTGATAGAGGCAATTTTATTTAACCAGTTTTCTTTATCTTCAATTCCAGAATAATTTTTTAAGAAATCAGTTTTATCTATTCCGTAATTGCGGGAAAGTTTTAGAAGTTCAACTTCAGTTTGAATAAGTTTGGTATGAGCTTCGTAAAGTTGTTCTACAAGAGCTTTAATCAAAGAATCATTGAAGCTTACTTCTGTTGTCAATTTATCAAACTCTTCTCTTAATTTTCTTATATCTTTATCAGCGTCAATTTGGCTTTTTGTTTTATTAGCACTTTTATCAAGAATTTTCTGACAAATTTGTGAGATTTTTTGGAATAAATCTAACATTTTTGGCATTAAAATTCGTTCCATTGACACAAAAGAAACAACGCTTTCATCAATTTCATGCAACTCTTCATCTTCAAAAAGTGTATCTTCAGTCTCAGCAGCTGAATCAACTTGTTCGTTAATTATTGAAGTGACATCTTCTACATTACTAGTTTGAGCTTCTTGATTTTCAGAGCCTTCACTACTTTTTATCATTTCTTCTAATTCAGAATTGTATGTTTCATCAATTCTTATTATGTCGCGAAGCAATAAAGCACCGCCTGCAAGACCATTATACCATTCAATGAAATGTTTCATTATCATTGGGCTTTGGTAAAGTGCTTTTACAGTTTTATTGCGTCCTTCTTCAATACGCATTGCAATTGAAACTTCATCTTCACGAGTAAGAAGTTTCACACTGCTCATTGATTTTAAGTAAGTTTTTACTGAGTCTTCAGAACGTTTTTGGCTTTTTTCTTCATCTTTTGCCGCTAATCCTTCTTCAAGCAGTTTTTCTAGGTCGTCTTCTTTTTCAATAATGTGAATTTTAAACTCTGTAAGAATGTCTAAAATTCTATCCATTTTTTTAGGGTCAAGATCAGATTCAATGTTTTCATTGATTTGATCGTAAGTTAAGAAGCCTTGTAATTTTCCCAAAGCAAGTAAAGCCTTAACTTTATCCGCCATTTCATTTGAAATCTTTTTACCTTCTTCATCTTTTTGCTGTAGTGCTGATTTAACACCTTGAATAAGGTTAAATTTTTCTGCTAAAGCAATTGTATTGTCTCCAATCGCAGGTTTTACTTTAGCGCGTTTTTCCTTTTTTACAGCAACTTCTTTTGTAGCATTGTTTTGAGGCGTTTTTTTGATTTTTTCTATTTTCTTTGGTGCTTTTTCTTTAATGTTAATTTTAGCTTTTAGCTTTGGTGCTTTTTTCTTCTCAATTTTAGCAAATTTTTTGGCTGATTTTTTAGGTTCTATTTTTTTGATTTTTTGTTTTGTAGATTTTGCCTTTATCTTAGAAGCCTTCACAACTTTCTTGGCAGTTTTCTTTACGGCTTTTTTAGCAACTTTTTTCGTAGATTTTGTTTTGTTAGATGCTTTCGTAACAGCTTTTTTAACTACTTTTTTTGGCGCTTTAACTTTTGATTTAGATTTTGGCATCGCCTTTTTCACTGATGTTTTAGTCGCTTTTTTTACTATTTTTTTAGCAGTTACTTTTTTACTAACAGTTTTTTTAGCTGAGTTTTTTTTGTTTTTTTTCATCGCCTTTCTTTTTTAAATAGTTTCTTTCTCAAGAACTAGTATTCTTCGTTCTAGAGAATTTTTATAGTCAAAAATTTCTTTGATTTTTTGATTAGTTATTGCGGTTTGATGAGTTTCAATTTCATCAATTTTGTTTAGAACTTCTCTATATTGCTGTTCTACTTGAAGTAACAAATCTTTCAAAAGTAGAATGCTAAATTTAATTTGAGCTGATTCTAATGTAATAAAACTAATGCTTGCAAGAAGATTCTTCAAGTCTGATGAATCTTTTTTTGATATTTTGTCTGAAATTGCTTCAATTAAGACTTCATCTTTTAAATTATTGACGTCTATTTCTTCCAACAAAAGCTCTTTTACATTAGAAAACTCTTCGCTGAAAAAATTTACTTCTCTTATATCAAAATCATTGTCGCGGAAATTTGCTAACTCAGGAAATTTTATTATTAAAGCAATTATGCTTTTTGCTAAGATGTCAGCAGTTTTATTAGCTGGTTTTTGATATTTTTTTATAAAGCTGGTAACAGATTCTAAATTATCTTTATTTTTTTGCGATTTTTTGCCTAAGTTGAATAGAAGATCTTTGAAGAAAAAAATGAAATGTTTCTTTGTGGTTACATCCTTAATAAGTTCGCTTTTTGCAAGTAAATTACTTTCAATTTTGGCTTTGGTTTCGGCATTAATTTTATTTTTATCTACTTTCAGTTCCATCAAAGCAAATTCAAAAAGACTTTCTGAAAGCGAAGAAGAATTAATAAAAGTTTTTTCTAGCTCATTGGCTCCAAATTCTTTTATAAAATCGTCGGGATCAAGTTGATTTGGTAAGAAAGTAAAGGCAATGTTTTTTTTAGAAGTAATTAAAGGTAAAGCAATTTCAGAAACTCTTTTAGCTGCTCTGATACCAGCAGAGTCGCCATCTAAGCAAATTACTATTTTATCAGTTATAACAAATAACTCTTTTAAATGTTCGGCGCTCAGCGCAGTTCCAAGGCCAGCCACAACATTTTCTAAGCCATTGGCAGATAATGAAATTGTGTCCATATATCCTTCCACAACAACGGCATAGCTTTTGTCAAAAATTGCCTTACGTGCAAAAAAGTAATTATAAAGAGTTTGATTTTTTTTGAAAAAATCGGTTTCGGCAGAGTTTAAGTATTTGGGTAAGTCATCAGCAATTGTTCTACCTCCAAAAGCAATAACTTTATTTTGCTTATTGGTAATTGGAAAAATAACTCTATTTCTAAATTTGCTGTATAATTTTCCTTTTTCATTTTTACCAATAATTCCAGATTTGATAATTTCATCTTCTCGGAAACCTTCGTGTTGCAAAAAATTTACTAGATCATCGTAAGAGTTGGGAGCAAAACCAAGACGAAATTTTTTGATTATTTTATTATCAATTCCTCTTTTTCTTAAATAGGAAAGAGCTTCATGTTGTTTATCTAAAGCAAGGTTTTTTTCAAAAAATGAGCATATTGTTTCTAAGAGAAGAAAACTACGCTCTAGTTGATTTTCTTTTACTTCATCGAAGTGAACTTTTGGAATTGGAATTGAGAAATCTTCTGCCAGTCTTATTACGGCTTCTTTATACTCTAAACCTTCGTTGTTCATTACAAAACTTATAATATCACCGTGTGCTGAGCAGCCAAAACAGTGATAAAAGCCTTTTTGGTCATTAACTGTAAAAGAAGGAGTTTTTTCGTTATGAAAAGGACAAAGACCGCCAAATTCCTTACCATTTGACTTTAACTTAACTTTTTTCCCAACAACTTCGGAAACCAAAATAGATGAGCGTAATTTATCTGGAAAATCTTTTGGGAAAATCATTGATTTCTTCTAATTTCTATAATTTTTAGTGATTATACCAAAACATAATTCTATCTTCCCACTATTTCGGAAGAGCATTTTTGCTTATATAGTGATTGCCAAGAGCAAAAACTTTTTTTGAGTCGATTTGAAAATCCAACCTAGTCAATAATTTCAAAGGTTTTGCGACAAAATTGCCAGGAGCAAAAACTTTTTTGAGTCGATTTGAAAATCCAACCTAGTCAATAATTTCAAAG
>Ga0194115_10003559_pt1 | contig 17420 bp, 24 predicted proteins | sample TA2MahsurfametaG_3_FD_148656 | JGI IMG/M metagenome (GOLD analysis project Ga0194115, IMG submission 148656) | Freshwater microbial communities from Lake Tanganyika, Tanzania - TA2015002 Mahale S4 surface | ecosystem: Environmental > Aquatic > Freshwater > Lake | place: Tanzania: Lake... | reverse complement strand
TAAAATACAAAAAGGGTATATCGAATTAGCCGCCACATCGACAGAACTGCGACACAGAAGCGATCTCATCGTCTAACTACATCCCCAGCTTGGTCAATGTGGTCGATTAGGACCTGGGTCTTTTCTTTGCGGATTGGGCATATGATTTTGAAGGTGCGATTGGTCATGGGAACGATACGAAATCACTACTAGTGCGGGTTCCTCATCCTTTTTCATGATTGAGGATGGCGAGGGCATGCATCGTGTCTTTCTCCACAACAAATGCCGGAGCTGCTAGTAGGAACAGTAACTATGAGTGTATCCGTAAGGGTCTCTAGACGTTTACAGAAGATGGAGAAAAAAATACCAACGTATTCGCACACATAGAAGCTCCGAACATGATTTTTCCGACGACGATGAAATCGAAATCAAAAAAGTAGTGTACATCCCAAGCCCCCGGGGTCGGGGGTGGGGGGGAATCCCAACTCCTATCGAAGCACACGCAATAAAGAACCCAGCCTCCAAACCTCGTAGTGAGGCATTCTTATGAAAGAAACTGCTTTGTTCAAGAGCTCGATAAGAAACTGATTGGATCTCTTTTGGGAGGGTACCTGCCTCCAACGTCGATGCGATGAAAATTTGCATCTCATTCTTGTTACCTTCATGACTCTATACGGGATCGTCGTATTTTCTTCTTCTTCCCTTTAAGTTTGTTTGCGGTATTGGATGCACTGTCTAGGACATAGCCTAGTTCCTCGTGTGGTGAATCTGTACCGAAATAGTAGATTAGTAGGGGGAGTCTATCAAGACATCCTTCCTGGCATGTCGGAAGTTGGAACAAGGCTTGTCTCCGTTTACTTTAATGGTCGACGTCGTCGACGATGAGGTGAGGTGGATATCGTCATTTGTATCAGAATCCTATCAAGTACCAACAGTCGATTAGATGTTGTGACGGTCACTTCATTTTCTATTTACAGCCTTTTCATCACCCTTGTCATCGTCATCATCATTATCATTATACTCTATCTGTTACGTGAAGCTCCAATCATTTGTTGGGCTACCTTCCGTCTAGATAGGGCAGCACCATGTACCGAACTGAAATCGAAACCCGATTTGATCAACTGTTCTCCAGCAAAGTATATCCGACTGTCAACGGATCTTTGTAAGACTTCCATATCATCCCAAAAATCATCATAATTATATGAATAGGCCGCCTGGATGTATGGTTTTTGGGACCAATTCTGGACATAATATTGGACAAAGTGTTTACTTGCCTTCCCATCAAAGATATCATCCGATTCCCTCAAGACTTTTGTTTTGATTTCCTCATCACTTAATTTCACCGTCTCTATAGCGGTATCACCCGCCTCAAACAAACAGACGACATTCCGATTAATTGGTTTCCAAAAGACTGCATCAAAGTATAGTTCATCCGTACGAACAAAATCAAGTAGGGGTCCAGGGACGATCAGGATTGCTCCCACCTTCATTCTACTGTCCTTACACTACAGTTTGGTAGATTCGTCGACTATTCCTCTCTTACAATTAGTAGCTGACACCATGAAGTTGGTATTTTCCTGCTTTTTCGATCCCCCCCCCCCACGAAGACAGAACTGAGACACAGAAGCGATCTCGTTATATACGGACTCACCGTCGTCAGGAACGACATCGAAACTCCAGGGGGCCATAGTCGTCTGAACATTTATGTGGTGACGATTTTGATCGTGTGTCGCGTCGAATGCTCAGGTCATTATTCCTTCGAATCATCGGTTTTTGGTTGTTGCTTCCTCCCTCCGCCGTCTATAGTCATACGTACCGACAGCAAAAGAAGACAAAGAGAAATCGCATTTCACCAAGAAGAAACCCCAAGAAGGGTCCTATCTGAATCCAACTCACGCGATGACAAGAAAGAGAAGTACCGTCGGTGTTGTCACTATTTTCGTAGTAGTCACGGTATTAGTCGCGACGGTAACAGTATGTTGCAAGTCTAAAGGCCGCCATGAGGTCGATACAGTTCCTATTTCTATCCCAACACTTCCGTTATCGCCTCCCTCCACCTCGAACAATGAGAGGACATCTCGTTCATTATTGACATGGAATCGGGAGGAAGAAGAAACCTTAGTATTACGAATTCGTGAAAAACTTGTACCGACTGCATTGAAGGTTGATGAGAACAACGTCTTGGAACCGAAGCAATTCCTTCATCTTCATAATATGAAATCAGGTTAGTAGTAATGGGAGGCAGTATTCCCGTCGCGACCTCCAGAAGAAAAAATATCGATCTCATTTTCAATTTTGTATCATTCATTTCTGGGGCGTAATGAAGGTGGGACGAGTTTAGATGAAATGTTAAGATGTGCCCGGGATCGATTACATGATGAAAAAGGGTATGAATTTAATCATTATTCGATCCATGAATGTGCAAGAGGTGCCTTTCGTCGATGTGTCCAAAATGCGACAGATATATGTCGGTCTCCTATGGGTCATGCAGGGACGATGAGTTTTTGTTCTGCGTTGAAACATTTATCGACCTTTGATTGGGATGATACAAAACGGATTAAGGCAATTACGATCTTACGTGATCCCATCGAACGAGTATGGTCGATGTACCGATTCGAGACAAGGATGTGTTATAATTGTAAAAATTTGACAGAAGTCTATGATAAGATTGATCGGGGGGATACTTATGGATGGGATACACTCTGTTTGAAACAATTACAGAATCATGAGACTGCGAATTTATTATCTACCGATTGGCCAGAAGATGCATCTGATGATGATATTGTGAATCAGGCAATTGATAATCTGAAATCCTTCTTTACTGTCGTTGGTTTGACAGAACAATTGACGATGAGTGTCGATATTTTAGGAACGGTCTTCCCATGGTTGGGGAAGACGATTGAGGGAAGTAATGTCCGATGTTCCTTACCCCATTCAAATAAATCACCAGAGAATAATCATTGTATTATGACGAAACGGACAGATGGTGGACCAGGATATATTACCTCCCATTGGGACTTACCGAATCAACCTGATGAGGCGACTCGTGCTGCCATCATCGCACATAATCAACTTGATATCCGACTCTATGAGGCTGCTGTCCAATACTTTGAACTTCAAACACGTGCCTTTGAGGAGAATCAATTGGCATCTCGTCGAGAACTATCATAAAGAGATGTAAGGGAAACAATCAGGTTGGTTCTAGCGTTCCTTAGCTATGGAGAATGTAGATTTCTTCTTGGATTTCTTGGCGCGATCATGAGTAGTCTCTTCTTTACCAATAGTATTTTGCCCGGAAGAATCGTCGCGTTCGCAGCTGCTTGATGCAGTCCACCTTATTAAGAGAAGATCTACTTGTTGTTTTTCTTGTGACGCTATGGGAAGATCACATTCCAATTCATACGACGTCTTCATGGATAAGAGGTGACTTCGACTTGTAGTGTCATCATTCGGTTGGGTCGTGAAGACAACGATACCCTGGCCAAAGACTGCATGAAAATCCTTCCACTCACAGTCAACGCGTCAATATTGCGGCTCATGACCCATTCATTGTACGGTCATTCTACATTTTTGGGGGGTCGTCCGAGTGTGACCCCATCTCGATTGGCCAGGTGGAGGGAAAATACAAGCCTTCCAATCTTTTTGGTCCTCTTTTGCGACATACGACGACAGTCTTCTTCAATTCGACACAAACTACAGAAAAAGAAAAGTGTGTTTTTTCCTCCTCACCCATATACCACATAATCAGTTACCATGAAGATTACGAAGACTCTTTTCACCTACTTGTTCATTCTTGGTTGTATCCTCGTCTCAACGACGACGGCTCAAAAGGGGGAAATTCCACCTGAAGCCGAAGTGGTTGCTGCTGCTACTACTACCCAAGAAGAAGCAGAACCTGTCAAGGTTGAAGAGGTGATCGTGCCCGTCGTTGAGGAAGCTCAAGAAACCGAAACAGTTCCAGAGCCCGAACCGGAACCAGAACCAGAGCCTGAACCAGAAATTATTGAAGAGGTAATTGAAATTAATTGTGATGAAATTTGTGCCTCACAGGTAGCGGAGGCGACACGTATTGGGAATGAACAAATGGCAGAATTACATAGTCAAATGGGCCCGTTACATCAAGCATTACAACAGGCAAAGGAATCATCGACAATCGCAACGACTGAAGTTGCGACATTGAAAAGTCAATTGGCAGTCTCCGAAGCTGCCGTCGCTACTGCTAAGGTGGAAATTAATTCCATTACATTGAAATCAAAAGAAATCGAATCACTTTTGAATTCCAAGTTGACAAAACTTACTGAAGAAGTTTCGGTTGCAAATGCACGTGTATCGGAATTTGAAAATATGCGTTTCTTCCTGAATAAGGAAAAGATCATGTCGGATGTCTTTGCCATGTTTCGAAAGTTTGGTGTGCCGAAACCAAAGGATGCAGAAATTGCTGACTTGTAAACCATTCTCTCTTTGTCGTCGTCGTCGACAACATTGTTCTTCTTCTTCGTGATTTGCGTGCCGAAGACAATTCTATCGAACGATGACTGATGGGTATTATGGTTATAGGTGTATTCCAAGGTTATTCCATTGACTTTTCGTTACGAATGGTAGAACTTGCGTGTATGGGTATCATACATGGCAGTGACAAATACTATTTGATTTGCGGGGAAATAAAAAATTGAGATGGAATTTAGCATAGCATGTGAGCTTTATGTGATGTATGTGGGAATATATATTTCTTTTTTTGGTCAATCTCAGCACGGGGTCCTTCCCCTGCCTGAAATCGACCTGGTATAGACTACGCACTTGTTCCTTGTGAAGAGTTTTCCATTGTGAGGAACCCAGGACTATCCAGTTGTCTTTGATCGTTCGATACTGCCCCCGTCACAGACACAAGTGGAGTCTTGGCATGTGAATTGGCAACATCCGTCTCACAGTCGTTGGATAATGACTCGTCACTGGCGTAGCATAGGAATAGGAGTACTGCGAAGATTGTGTACAGGGCCGACAGAAACATACAAGAGACCGCCAGTACTGTTGCTATTCGCTCTATTTGATAGGTTTCCGAATCATTTTGTTGGTGACCCTGATCTCGGCGATCAACGTCGACCTGACGAATCAAGAGTAGTTGGTGACAAAAACGTCGTTACGTATGAGTCAACGCATCCACAAGGACCATGGAAACAACGTCATCACACAAGGATATACTCACCCTTACTTCGCCTAAAATAACTGCACATACCAACAAAAGGTTGGCAAACATGACGATAGCGCCACCAAACATACCAACTCTCATGTTCGATCCACCCGATGAAAAACATGGACCGATATAGATCCCACGCAATGACGTTACGCCGACAATCGCCGTTGATCCATAAAAGGATAATCCCGAGGCAAGAATGACGGTATAGATCGCTCCAAAGGTGATAGACTTTGAATTGATTGTTGACAAAAATTCATATTGCTCACGGTACTTCTCAGCCTCATCATGGGAACCACCCTGACGATGTTCATCATAATTCGCATATTGTTGATACCATTCGTTCGAGGAATAATATCGATCCAAACGTCGGTAATGCGTATGGATCTGTACCAACAGGGCAATCGTTGTGAAAAAGGCAAAAATTGTTAAGAGGTTCGTCACACTCCAAACAAAGGCCATCATAGATAATTTATCGCCGAGAAAACTTCCACATATTGACGGTGTTCCCATTTTGTATCTGTATTCCTTTTAGTTCTATATGTGTCGTCTTTTCAGTGGGTATTCACTCTCGCATCCACCGTTGGTTGCGACTACAGAAATCTGACGGTCCAATGACAGGGATGCCTCTACTTCCTTGCTCTCGAAAGAACGTCAAATGAGTACAGATTATCTTTTGAGACTTGTCCAACCCCCTTCCTCTCTATCAAGTCGATACCCGATGGAATATGGGTTAGATGAAAGATAGAAGAAACGGTGGTGACTGGGTTTCCTTCGGTAGAAGGTCAAAAGGGAAACTTGCTTCTGGATGATGATATGAAGAAGTCGACCTTTCTACTAGCGCTCTGATGATGCATGGTGCATGGTGCATCGACCATGTGTTCCAGCCAACCGTTTCGTTACCGGTAGAGTAGCACGTGGTGACAAGGAGAGACGGACTCCCCAACGACAGGAACCACACATAGGCAACTTTTAACGGCAATTTTGGACCTTGCTGGCGCGAATTTCTGTTGGTTCGGCGTACCATCGAGAAGTCCGCACGACCAAGCCTGCCGACCCATTGGAAGCAATAAATACTAACGACTTCATTGGCACGTTCCCATATCTATTCATGTGTATATATGCATACAGCCGATGTCATTCGGGGGGTGGATCAGAGGGGGATATCGTGGTGGGGGGAGGGTCCCCCTAACGTAAAGGCGGAAAAAATCAACATAGAACAAAGATTCTTGGAGGGATTCCAACCATTCCAGCCCAAAACCACGACGTCGACGATGAGAACTCGGTCATTTGAGAGATATCTAATGAGAAGCGTGTCAACAAAACAACATCGGATATCCCTTTTGGTTGTAATCAATCCTTTTCATAAAAAAAGAAATAATCAAGAAACACATATCCTCCTTAAAAGACACCAGAAGGTCCCTCATCGCACAGCATGACACCAAGCCGATATGTTTGCTTGTTGATGATAGTCGTCGCTACGACCACGACGGCACCGTTCTTGGTGAAGTCGTTTACGCCCCAATCTTCGATCCTACGATGGAGTAACACCAAGAACGATAGTAGCAAGAATGGGCCACTACTAACCACTACCACCACCTCCTCCTCCTCATCGACGTCGACACGACGATATGTATCCTCCTCATCGACATCCGACAAGATCCCCGACTATACTGGCAAGATAATTTATCAACGGACATTCTACCGGCTGACACCCTCCTCAACGGTGTCATATCCCAACGCCTTAGTTTTGGAAGAACGATTGCGATACAAACCTGATCCTCAGAATGAGGGTTATATCCTTCCGTACGGACCAAGGACTTATATTTTCCGTGAGGGGACGGATGAAGATCGGATTACAGATGAATTATATCGCATCAATCTTGGTAGTATTGCACATAATGGACCTGGGACGATGGATACGACGATTGCAACTATTTTATATCTTGCATCGAATCCTGAAATTATTCAGGGTCAGGTCTTGGAATTAGCATGTGAAACAGGTGCTGCTACCCTGATTGGTTGTGCGGGTGCACGATTCGTTTTAGATCCAGATAGTGGAAGTAAACCAAACGAGGAAGGAGGTGGAGGTGGGATGGATATTATGACCCTTCCAAAACGTGTCGATATTTTTCCCAAACGGATGCAAGATTTGACATTATCAGGAGAAAATCAAGAGGAACTTCGTGATGCATATGATAATGTCAAGGGATTCCCCACCGGGAAGGTTTCTCTAAAGGATGTTCGTTGGAGTACACGTATCCCTGGACGACGATATGGTCCATTCTATCGTCTTATCGTCGGTTCGGATATTGACTTTTCCTATCCCACTTCCAAGGAATTAGCAAGGACGATTGCGAATTATCTATTGCCCTCTAACGAATTTGCCGTATCGAATATAAAGAATCCCAATGATCGGTCAGGAGGAGGCGGAGGAGGAGGCTTTGGTGCCATCGGGATGGATCTGGGAACACCAAGGAGTACTAATGGTGGTTCTTCTTCTACCGAACCAAGTCGTCAAGTCGATACGACAATTCCTTCTACATTTGTCCATGTCTGTCCTGATACACGTGAGACGACGAAGTATTTACGTCAATATCTTGAAAAGGGATTCCGTATGACTGTAAATACTGGATACTTGAAGATGGAACGATTACAATTCGTCTTCCAAGCTGTGCCAGAAGAGGAAATCGAATCGACGATTGAAGAAATGGATTTAGAATTAAAGGATGAAACCTTCCGTTCCTATCAGGTACTTAGGGCGACGCATCATCCAGACTACGCCGGCGATGGGAATGGTGAATATTTCTTCCCCCTTGAGACTGGTGAATATGAAGGTGGACGTCGTAGTACCTACCTTGAACCAGAAGAGGGTGGAAGTCCCTGGTAAAAGGTGGTAGGGTGAGTGCGGATGTGTTTTTTTAAGGGTGCTGACGGACGATGAAGAAACAGGACCTGGGAATTATAAGAAAAAAATAAAGAAAAGGGTGCTGTATTCCGATTCGTATCATCCTTTCATTCATCTTTAGATAGGACATGAAAGAATGCTTCATCTACCAATGTACATGATTGGATATAGTCCACTAGAGGGAATTCGGTCTTCATTTCGGCTGTCATTCCACGATTCATTAGTTTTCCTTGGGGTGGACCCTTTTCACCATATCCGGTATAAATCTTTCCTAATGTCTCATAGGATTCGGATGATACTAATTCCCCCCATGGGACCTCCCAGGGAGATCCACCTCCTAATGGTCCATTCCCCTCCAGGGCGACAATCAATTGATTATTCCGACTATGATTCCCCCCACCAGCATAGGCTAAATATCCTTTTGCAAATCGCTTTGTATTTGTTTTTTTGGTTTTTGTTTTTAGGGATACGGAAGGGAGGGAGGGAGAAGGGGATACGTTTATGTTTTCTGTGAGTCATTCTTACACTTACAGCTGCATGACAAAAATAGACAATAAGACCCACATAGACATATTCGTTCGATATGAGAGCACATACCTTGACACCATGTTCATTCTCACGATGAGTAGGTCCCTGTGGAAGCCAATTAGGATCATCAGGAATTGTCGGGGAGAATTGTCTCGATATAGATGGATCGGAATGTAATCCAAATTGACATATAAATCCCTTTAGACATCTCATCATGGGTACGCCACCCTGACTATTGAAATATCCTGTATTGACCATATCCATAAATCGTTTGGCACCATGTGGTGCCCAATTATGATGTGTGACGATATTTAAATTCCCCACCGTCGTTTCACAACAAACTAAACTCAAATTCCCACCAGACGGTGGATTGACAGAATGTCTTCGGTGTGGTCCATCATATTCTGTACTTGGATATGCCTCATGAGGTTGTAAATCCGACAATGATTTGTAGGTACAGTTGACATGTTCATTCCGTTTCTTGGCCCATTTCGATTCATCAAATATGGCATGGACTATTTGTGGCCTTTGTGGTTCAGACTGAGTCGGAGAATGTTGAGATTCCTTCTTCTTCACAAGCGAGGGTGGTGAAATGAGAGAGGATCGATCGTTGCTGGCTTGGTAGTTGCCGTAGTTGTTGTTGATGTTGATACCGCTGTCATTATTATTGTTGCTGCTGTTTTGAAAGGTAATCAAAAAGATCATCGTACCAACTATGTATAGTCCGACGAATCCTGTCAGAAGATGAATGGGTTGCCAAATATGATTCGAATGTGTTGTTGTTGTTGCTGTGGTTGTGGTAGTACTTCGTTGTCGTCGTCGATCCCGTGGATCCGTTCCACCCAATCCTACTGTGACACCCATGAGTTGGAGAAAAAATGAGAGAGTCTTTCCTCTACCTGGTTGGAGGTGGAGATGAGAATATATATCTTCTTCTTCTTGTGAGGGGTTGTACTACGCAAAGGAGAGGAGGATCATATGTCGAGGACGTGCAGGATCTTTTTTTTTGGGTTGGCGGGAAGTGAAAACAAAAAAATCATCCGTTTTGGGTCGATGTCTTGGAATGAGTCATATTGTTCGAAAATGCCAGCAATCAATCAAACGAGTCGACGCTAAGAGTTTCGAAATGGACGAACCACCCCATTGGGGGCGTAGCGAAGTTTCGGCGTTTTGTTCCGGGTTTTTTCTTTTTCGTTTCGGCTCTACTGTACGAACGCCTCTCGAGGAAAAAAGGGGTTATTCCGTCCTTGTTAGCTCTGTTAAATACTCTCTATGCAATATCACAGGCATGTCGCCTTCTGTAAGAGAACGCGAAAACTAGAGATGCACGGGTTAACTTGTTGTGCTGCTTGCTGTGTGTGCCAAACTCCTTATTTTCCTGTCGTACAAGGTAAATGAACTTGTACCGCTATGTTTCGGAGGGCTTATAAAGCCCTGTGATGTCCTACCGTATACGATCGCCTTCTGTAAGAGAACGCGAAATCTAGAGATGCACGGGCTAACTTGTTGTGCCCATATTTGGGGCTAGCTTGCTGTGCCCATATTTGTAGCAAACTTCTGATTTTCCTGTCGTACAGATAAATGACCTTGTACCGCTATGTTTGGGAGGGCATATAAAGCCCTGTGATGTCCTACCGTATACGACGATGGGGGCGATTATCACCTTCGAATGGAAATCGAGCTTCTTCGTGAAAAGGTCTTTGGGTGGACTCTTTCATTCTTTCACTGCAAGGAAACCTTGGGATAACCAGATTTCTGAGGAATAAAGAAGACTGATAGGAAAGATGATGACGATTCAGGCATCGATAGCTTCCACCGACTGTCACGTCGATCCAAGCGGCCGTAAGCTCATCACACTGATTCCCTCACCGAACGTGCCATCCACACCAGACAACGAAAGCGTCGAGCATGACCGACTGGATTTCAGTCATTGCAGAGTCCCTGGTCAAGACGAACATATCGAAAGATTACATAAGATTTACAACGAGGTAAGCCAAGGTTTGGGCTGCCGAGTAGACCAGAGGCAGGGAGAAACCTCCATCGCTATCATCGGCGGGAGCTCAGGAACCGGGAAGTCGACCCTGATCAAGCAGTTTCACGATGATCTACGTGAGAGGAGGCGACTACCGGGAGCTTCCTGTGTGCCTTATTTCATCGAGGGAAAATTTGACGAGCTTGTGGGTGGTGCTGATCCCTTCTCTGTGATTGTACAAGCCTTTACTAGCTTCGCAGAGGATCTGAAACAAAGCGACACCAAAGAACTCGAACGCATCAGATCGTGTATCCAGAACCAGCTTGGGGCAGAAGCGGCACTTTTGACCGCGGTCGTCCCCTTCCTGAAGGTCGTGATTGACTGTGAGGATGAATCTTGTATCACGAAAGGATCCAAGGAAAATGCGATGAACAAACTCACATACATCTTTCAGACCTTTGTCGGTGCTATCAGCACTGCGCAACGACCCGTCATCATGTTTCTCGACAACTTGCAGTGGTGTGATTTGGGCTCGTTGGAACTAATCGTCGCCTTGTTGACTGATCTTGATATGAGGTACTTGCTTCATGTTCATTGGCTCCTACTATCGATCGGATGATGAAGTGGAGCCGGATGATGACCTGCTGAGGTGTTTCGAGGTCGTCACTACGATCCAGTCAATGGCCCGAATCGAAGTGACCAACAGCCGAAAGACAAACTGAACTTGTTGTTACTCCGTGCACTCCACCAAGAAGATGAAGGAGAAACGATGGAGCTTACAGACGTCATATACAACAAGACGTCGGGAAATATCTTCCACTCGATGCAAATTCTTGAAGAGATGCAACGCAAGAAGCGGCTGACATTCTCTCATATCACGTCGCAGTGGGAGTGGGACCTGACCGATGAAACTCTGGGAAGACTACTGTCCAACAATGTGGTAGAAGCCGTGATGGGTAAGATTTCTGATACGCTTCCCAATCTGCAGCGCATACTCGTACTCGCAGTGTATACCCGTTCCGGGATAGATGCCGACACTTTGTGTCAGCTGACACCTGTTAATGGCCGGTTCATTCCGCGGCATGAGCTTCTTCCAATGCTTGACACGGCAGTAGCGGATGGACTTTTGGTGAACACCATGGTTACAGGGACTTACAGGTTTGCACACGACCGAATCCAGGAAGCAGGTAAGTACGATGCAGATGTATGTGCGCGAATGGTGGATTTTCTGACTGACTGCTTGGATACTGCTAACGTGTGTTCCTGTCCAGCGTATCGGATGGTTCCATCGGGTGTCAAAAGAGATGATCTTCAGTTGCGTCTGGGTCACAAATTGTACAAAATGAGTGTGCAGGGATCTAGCGACGATTGGATTCTTTTCTCAGCTGCAGATCACTTGAATGCGACGTCGTTAGAAGTCGACAGTGATGATCCTACCTTTCTCATCAAGTTGAATCTACACGTCGCGGAACGGGCCTCTTCTGTAGCTGCGTACCAGTCCGCCACAAAGTATCTTGGCATCGCGAGGCAATCTCTCTCCAAGATGGATAGCCCATGGGAGGAGTACTACGACATCACGCATCGAGTGTATCAAGAGACGGTAGAAGCAGAGATGTGCCTGGGAAACTTTGAGGTCGGTATGGCGGCTGGGCAGACTCTTCTTAGTCGAGCGACGTCATTGGAGGACAAGGTACCGACGTACCTTGCGATTTGTCATGCATTTGGTCGAAGAGGGCAACACAAGGAGGCCTACGAAATGAGCCTTGACGTCCTTCGAACCATGGGAGCCATTCCGAAGGGGGGTACTCGCGTGAAGATAATGACACTTCTCAAAGACCTATTGTACGCGAGACGTTTCTTTGCTAGGCATTCTGATGCGGACATTTTGGCAATTTCAATACTGAGGGACACGCGTCTCGAGATGATCATGAACCTTTGGTCGGTAGCATCGGTTCACGCATATTACTGCAGTGTCAAACTGGACCACTTGGTGACGATTCTTCGGGCGGTCGTGATATCCTTAAGGAAAGGACTAGTGCCTTTGTCTGGTGTGGCCTTGACGGGGTACAGTCTTGTCTGCTGCGCGGTGGATGACATGAAGGCAGCCCATCGATTCTCTAATCTCGCACGCGAGATTCTGACGGTGACAAAAGCGAGGGAGGAAACCTCCTTACATCTCTTCATTGCGGCGACTTACGTTCACGCGTGGCAGGATCCACCTACTCAAATTATCAACATTTACGAGAGTGCGTATAAGGTTGGAATGGAGTCAGGAGATTTGGAGAATGCACTGTTGAGCAAGGCAACAGGTTATGCTCATGCCTTTCTTACAGGATATTCGCTTGCTGATCTTGAGATGAACTTTTTGGCTGTGACGAAGAAACCCGTCTTTACAGCGTCAAGTCGGTTGACGGAATCGTGACATTTACGAGAGTGCGTATAAGGTTGGAATGGAGTCAGGAGATTTGGAGAATGCACTGTTGAGCAAGGCAACAGGTTATGCTCATGCCTTTCTTACAGGATATTCGCTTGCTGATCTTGAGATGAACTTTTTGGCCGTGACGAAGAAACCCGTCTTTACAGCGTCAAGTCGGTTGACGGAATCGTCGAGGGGCAACTGCTTCTTATCCAGTATCTCCGTGGCACAGCCGAGAAAGACTTTGACGCGAGTCTGCTCTCGAAATACGGTCCAACAGGTGCGGTGCACGACGCCTCGGAGCTCTACCGTCTAATCATCGGTTTCACCGGGAGGTTGCATCTAGCCGTTTACTTCAACGAGGACGATCTCGCCCTTCATAGTTTACTGGGGGTTGAACGCGTAACAACAAGTGCTGACGCTTTCTATGTCCAATCGCTCGGACTGTGCTTTTCTTCCTTGGCATACTCCACACTGTATCGAAATCGACGCAAACGGTCCTATCTGAACAAAAGTAAACGCTGTTTGCGGCAGCTGAAGCGCATGTGCCGGCTCAGGGGGGCAGGATGCTTGCATTGATGTGACTTGATGGAAGCACACCTTGAGGCCGTAACGGGAAGGGAGTCGACTTCTATTCTGCTCGCCTTCGACCGTGCCATCGAAGCTGCTTCTCGCAGCGGATACGACCACGATGCGGCTTTGGGATCGCAGCTGGCTGCCGAATATTGCTTGAGTGTCATGCAAGGTATTGATAAAGATTCAAAACAATACACAACCATGGACACCTTACTTTGTCGGTACCTTCAACGAGCCATTGATCTGTACAGGTCATGGGGAGCGATCGCATTGGTCTATCACCTAGAGAGCAAGCACCGTAGTTTCTTGATCGATGATGATTCGGGCCTCGATGTTTGATTTCGGAGTGACGGAATCGGATGTTGAGGAACAGAGACTAAAGGGAAGACTGGGGGTAGTCTACGCTGCAGTCCCAGCGAGATGGCTATGATAGCCAACCAGGAAAATACATCATCACTAACGATGGACATCCCCCCCCCCCCTCTTGGTTCATCCGGGACATACGTTGACGATTGCGTCTCTGAGCCGGAATGGGTTTCTTACGTGTGGAACTTTATTTTCATTACCCACTGCCTCTTATTATCACTGCATACGCTAATTACTGAATAATGATAGTGGCCAATTTGCGTCACTGGGTGACATCTATTGCCATTAGTAAGCACTTCGAATTCCTGACGTTCTACGCAACATCACATGGGTAGGTGAAGAACACGCGACTGGATGCACTGTACAGTAGCAGGGGAAAAAGGAGTGCCAACACAAACATTTTTAGACAACAAAAGAGTGATTCTCGGAAGGTTCTTCCAATTCTTCCATACTCAAGGTCGACTTGAGTTTCGCACGTTGAAAGGCACGTCCAGTGTATCGCTTTACAGATGCATACATATCGTTTTGAAGCATATGGACTTCGGTCGAATACATTTCCTCAAGATTATTCGCCAAACTGAATCCATCATAGGAAGTAATGACATGAAGCTTTCCCGATGCTATTTTGGGGGGAAACAGTTTCAGTAAGAAAAACAAGAAGTGAGATTCACTTAAAAAAGGCCATTCCTGTTACACACACGCTATCAGGAATTCCTTCTTTCCATAGGACGCACCTTCGACGAGGGGAGACATAATTTCACGAAGACCATTGAAATACCAACGAACATCATCTTCACTATTCAATGTAACTCCGAACAAGTCAATGTACATGGTATGGTCGGATTGATGGTATTTGCACCGCTCTACAAACGAGAAAATCGGATATGTATGTGTGAGGTGACTTCTTCTTGGCAAAATGTAAATGGTGTGATGGAAGGTGTGACATCGATTTGGCGTACCGTCGAGAGATCCAAAGAAATCATTCGCAGCATGCATCTTTTCATCCTTGAAGATTCTCGAGTCCATAAGCTTTAAGTCTGGACTGATGACTGGAGTGAATTCCATTTGATCCAGTATATCACGCTGTAAATCGACTCCAGGAGCAATTTCAATCAGTTCCAAAACTGGATGATCGGTCGTCCGACGGAATACGGCCCGTTCCGTCACGTAATGTACGCGTTGACCCCGACTGACTGCTTCATCACCACAGAATGTCTTTTCATAGACGTCCTTTACGAACTTCTTCACCTTCCCTTCCTTGTTGATCTTCAGGGTTGCATCCTTGCATTCCACATCGACGCCCGAGGCAGTAAAGGATGCCATAAAGAATACGTCATCGGTACTCGAAGAAATATCAATGAATCCACCTGGACCAGTCAAACGTTTTTGCTCATACGGGAGACGTTGACATCACCAGTCGACGATATTTGTGCAGCCCCTGAAACAAAACAGTTCACAACACGAAAATGAGAAACAGAACAAAAGGGAGTGCTACCGCAAAGAACAAAGGCTTTTTGTCGACTCGAGCAGCCGTAATTAACAAGGTGCGTACCAAGGAATGTAATATCCAAGCCACCTCCATCGTAAAAGTCAAACATTTGATTCATTTCCTGTGAACGGTGAGGTGGGTCAGAAACGACGCAACAAGTTTCCGTGATATCGTTTTGGAAGCAGCAGAGTTTCAACGTACCATCAATGACGAGGCATTGTAGGCTGGGCCAAAGTTATGACCACTAGCGGGAAGACCTCCAAAGACACCTGTATAATGGTCAAGGAACGATTTCTCTTAGCGACAGGATTAACCTGAGAAAGACGATCAGTTTCCCGACTGTCTGTACTTACCGGGCTCCGTCGATAGGGTGACATACTCGAGCATGCCTTCTTCTGCAGCCACCGAAGCGACGCCATCCGGGATACCGATACCCAGATTTACAATCAAATTGGGCCGTAACTCCAGAAAGGCACGACGTGCTATGACTTTACGTATATCCAAGGGCATGGCCTTTACACTTTGCTGTGGAGTTCGAATCTCTCCAGAAAAGTTTGGATTGTGTCGTTCTAAATAACTCATGGGATGTAGGGCATCTTGATCGTCTTTGTCAATCACAACAACACAATCAACCAGGGAGCCAGGAATAGAAACCTACCTAGCTGGAATAGACCCCTTCGCGGAGATTCGCTTGACTTGAGCAATCACAAGTCCTCCGGGGGAGTTCTTCGCAGCCACCGCAATGGAACGTTGATCGGAGAGTAAACTTTCATGTTCACAGGAAATATTTCCACTCAAATCAGACGTCGTACCCCGGATTAAGGCGACTTGTATCGGTAGGGCCTTGTACATGAGTGTCGTTTGTCCATTAATATCAAGCTTGGTAACAAGTTCCTTATGTAGTGGACTTCGGGTTGCCGATTCATTCGCGGCACCACCGGAAATATCTGGATCGACATACGTACCGATGCCAACATTCGTGAAATGACCTGGACTGTGTGTACCCTGAGCCCGGATCATCCTTGAAATAGATCCCATAGGTAGTGTCCAAGCTTCTACCTTTTCGTTTAGAACAAGTTCTGCGACTTTTGGAACTTGGCCGTAATGACTGAATCATAACGGAAAAATGTGAGACAGGGTACATATAGGTCGCGCAAAACAGGGCCAAACAATGTGACATTAACCATGCTAGAATCTACTCACCCTCCAATGGTCCGTTTGAGCATTTGGGTTTGACCATCCTCACTGACTTTGGCGAGATGGGATAGACCTCGTTCGCCGTAGTCTCCAGGTCCACCACCAAAGAATAGGGTCAGATCCTTCGGTTCTTGTGTAGCTTGGAATCGTTCTCCCAAGGCTTTCAATAGTCCCTCGGGAGAACCCTGGCAGACAAATCCTGAAACTGCGACGGTATCCCCATTTTGGACTAATGCCACCGCATCTTCGGCACTAATGACCTTTTCATGGATCCGTTGGGGGATATCCCATTTCAGATTACTAGTAGTCTTCGGACCTATTTTCCCCGTTGTTGACGTAGTGTTGGTCTGTGCGGTGTAGCGACGACGCGGAATCTTCTGAGTGGTAGATTGAGTGGTGGTAGTCAATCGATTTTCTTCATCCTGGAAACGAGATGCCGTACTGGAATAGGAACTCCTGTACAGGAGGTCATGACGATTCGACGTCCAAGCCTTACACAACAGTCTGGTGGTGATACCGTTTCGAAGAGACAGCTTGTAGTTGTGGCGAGTCAATAGTCGGGTGTGTGATGATAACATCATGCTGATACTGATAGAGAGCTCGATGGTCGTATTATGAATTGTGGGGTTCTCAACAACACACGAGAACTCGGGTTCTGGTTGTTCTCAAAGAGTTGTTGTTGTTGTTGTTGTTGTTGTTGTTGTTGTTGCCTGAGACAAACGACGAAACATGCGGAGTCTCCAATTGACCCCTTTCAACCATTGGAAATTTTGAAATATAATTCATGACAACAGGGCG
>Ga0194115_10003557_pt1 | contig 17427 bp, 15 predicted proteins | sample TA2MahsurfametaG_3_FD_148656 | JGI IMG/M metagenome (GOLD analysis project Ga0194115, IMG submission 148656) | Freshwater microbial communities from Lake Tanganyika, Tanzania - TA2015002 Mahale S4 surface | ecosystem: Environmental > Aquatic > Freshwater > Lake | place: Tanzania: Lake... | reverse complement strand
CCAGTGGAGCCTCTAGATACCCTGACGTATGACTTGGAACCATTGTAATTCTTACTTGTCTCAAAGTCGTGATAAAACTTCCATGATTTCTGATATTATCATTTCGGATGATGAAGGAACGAGGGTATGACCTTCGAATCGTTCCATCACGTTGATTTATCATATTTTGTGGTACCGTAGGTCGGTCGTACAGAGACTCGTCGTAGTTCTCGTAGAGGCCGCTGATTCTTTTTACAGACTTCTCTACTATCCTATGAATTTATGGGAACAATGAGTGTGACTATCGCTTTTGGAGTGTACAACAACATAGTCCTATCATCCATCAACCTTCGGGTCTATTCGAACTTCGTATAGAAACTTGGGGATCGATGTGATTACTGGTTACCTCCCTCTAGAGTTTTCCCTATACGGGATTGTCCATAATCATCACACAGTTCTATATCTTATACTGTCAGTTCGCATAGGAGAACAGTCCAAGAACGAGTCAAATATTTCCCGTCATTCGTTCGAAAGTACATTCGGGTAGGAAGACGTCGGTACAGTATCATTTTTTGCCAGAGTGTGTATGTATAAAGGAACGGTACGAAAAGTTTTGGTAGTTGGGGGGCGTTGCTTCACTGCCAGTCAGTCACACACACACACAAACACACAATTTTTCTCGACCGTGTGCGTCAAATCCTGTGACAACGAAATCCTCGATACGGTACCGTAGGACAATTTCCATCAAGGTTTGTCATATATAAAGCGGCCGTTGCTGGACTCTTATCATTCTTCTTCTCACTTTTTCGTGGAAGTCCTCCGCGGCGACCTTTTTTGAACTTAAGAGAAATTCTATGTTGTATATGCCCCTCCGTGGTTCTAATTCGTTTTTTCTGTCTTTGTTTGGTTTTTCTTTCAAAATGCAAAACGATACAAAACGAATTCGGTTTCGATCTTTCACGCTCTCATTTTTCCATAGTATTGTTCGATTCGACGCCACTACTATGACGATCCATCCCTCCTTCGTAAGTACCACATCGCAAGAAAATAACTATCTCATCGTCATCAGTGCACTATGTTCTGGACACCCCTTCGACATAGGACTATCCTTCCATCCCAACCGGGAATACTACGAGGGACGAAAGATGACAGTCCGATCTTTCCTCGTCGATACGAACGAGACGAAAATGATGATCAAGAACCCATCGACACGACCCCCACTACTACTACTACGGGTAGTCCAATGATGAAGTGTGAAACTCCTTCAGGTATCTCTTATCGTCCTTCATTAATTGAAAATGAAAACGATCCGAGGACTGTACAAGACCCATCCTGGTACCGTGATGACTTATCCTCCTTGGTTTATATCGAACTTGGGTTTAGGACGCCTACGAGTACCACTACCACCAAGATCTTTTGCAAGCCCCACAGACGACAGTCCGTCTTGATAGACTCGACTCAACGTCCAGCATGGAACTCTCCAGATGCGATGGATGTGGAATGGGAGGATAACGACGTCAATAACAACGACATCGATGTACTATCCCAACACCACCTCCGGCACGATCAAGAAGAAACCGTTACTACAAGGATGGCCCTATCCCTACCACAACGAGAACCACCACCACCTCCATCGCCCTCGCGTCGGATTTGCTTTGTGAGTCTTGATAACTTTACACCGACTCCAGTCTTTGGAGTTAACTTCCCAGCATTGTCACCACCGTCACGTTCTAAGGAGAAGAACAAGAAGATTCCATTCCATCAGTCGAAACGATTGAAACTTTGTCTATTGGATGATGATGACGATGAGAACAACAATAGTACTATGGTTCGTCCCAAGTTGACTATGAAACGTACTCGATATCAAGAGGCTCGTTTGGAAGGAAAGGGATCTACAAGTTTTATTCCGATTCCTTCGTATCCTTCTACACTGCGATGGTGAGAAGCTTATCGTTTTTTCGTTCCTGTTGTGATGGTTACAAAGGAATCCATTTTTCTTCTTTTTTTAATATTGGGCTTCACTATCTTTTCGCTCGTTCGTATCATGAACGAAGAGACGAGGAACGAAAGGCAAAACAAAACAAACTACATATTTTCACCAGAAAGGAATCCATTCTCTATGGAAGCCCCTCCTGCATTGGAGACTCTAAGTACCCTAGCTAGAGGACGTATGACTTGGAACCATTATGGTTTTTTTACATTCTCAAAAGTCATGATAAAAACTGGCATGATTTTTTACAATCATTTTGGATGATGAAGGAACGAGTGTGAGTGACCTTCGAATCGTTCCTGTCACGTTGATATTTGTAGTAATTGTCGTGACTGATTCATACAACGTTAGCCATGAATGTATGGGAACATTGAGTGTGACTATCCCTTCTGGACATGGTGATACATTACAGTTTGTTCAACATTCGGGTCTATTCGGACTTGATACGATAGAAACCCAAGGAATCGATCACTTCGGAGGTTTCTTGTGTCGGTCTTCAGTTCTATCTGTCACAGTGTCAGTTCGTAGAGAACAGTCCAAAAAGGAATTAAACTCCCGTCATTCGTTGGGAAGTAGATTCTCGTAGGAAGAAATACGGTAGGTGTGATATGAAGAAGGGTGCTGAAGTTGTTGTCTCTGTCCGTTGCGGACGTTGTCCCTTGTCAAGTCACACACACTTTTTCTCTTGAGCGCCGTCCGTCACGTTTCGACGGCGAATCTTCGTGTACGACATTTCCTATGAACATCGCAGTCGCCCGTTGCGGGACTCTCATCATTCCTTCTTCTCTCTTTTTCGTGGGAATCCTCCACGGCGACTGTTTTTGCACTTAATGAGCCATTCAATATTGTATATGCCCCTGGGAGATGGGGGAAATCCCCTTTTTCTACGAGGAAACTGCGTAGTAATAGCACTTATTAGATTGATCTCTTTACGAAACCATATCGACCACATCGGCCTATAAATAGCCTGTCCTATGGAGGCCCTCCTTAACTAATTTTTTTCTACGCTGTTTCCCCGTACAAAAAGGGGATTTCCCCCATCTCCCTGGAACGTCCGCGAAATGACCGTTAAATACCGACTATAGGGTTCATTTTGTCGTTATAGGATGTCCATATCGAATGTCCGTTGCAACTTCAGCACACCGAGTACACTTTCGTTGGTTTTCTTCCCGCGCTGGTCCTTCGTGATGGTAAAACAGTCGGGGCTTAATCTGTGCCGCGGCACAGAAAAAAGGTGCCGTACTACCACTTGTAAGGAACACCAGACATGCGTTCTGCATCCAGCCTCCCAGTTATTGTTCTCGGTGTTGTCACTCTTGCAGTCGTCCGGTCATTGATCCTTCAAGGCTCGGGTCCAACAAGTATCTATACCCTCCTTGACAATGCTGATTTCCAAGCTCGTATGCTGCCATCATCGAAGGTGGTTGTAAGCACCGATTCTTATGAGTTGGCATACAAGCAGAGCTTTGGCTTTTTTGATAATATTCTATACAGTGACTGGAAGATATTTCAACACCTTCACCAACGACTCTTTCCGAATCACTTCAGAAAGTCTCCTGACGAATATGTAGCTGACTTTCCATCCAATGTCTGGTATGGAGAGAACTTTCAGGAAGAGTTTCACTGTACGTAGTAGTGGCAGGAACAGGAGTCAAAACAAAATGGTACTATTCAAAGGGTTTGTTTTGAGATTGTGATATTTTCTCATTTTTTTCATTCTCGAATCGGGCAGGTATGCATACACAAAGAATACCCGCTGATGGCAGCGTTGATGGTGCAAAGTTTGTCTGTGACCCCCATCGCATTGCAAAGAAAAAGGACTGCCTAGTGTACTCTGTGGGCTCCTACGGAAACACCATGTTTGAGCGTGGTATCAAGACTGAGATCGGGGAGCATTGTGAGATTCATACCTTCGACGTCGCGGCCTCAAATCATAATGGAGACTTTAAGACTCTCGTCGAAGCCGCAGGAGCCTCCTTTCATTTCTGGGGCTTGGGTACCAAGGCACAATCGGAGGAATCCAAGAACAATCCAGCAGCTGTCCCGATGAAAACACTCAAGGAAACCTTGGAAATATTGAATCATACAAATCGAATGATTGATATCTTCAAGATTGATTGCGAGGGGTGTGAGTGGCATACCTACACTGAATGGCTAGAAGCCGGAGACCTACGACAAATTCTTGTCGAGACTCATCGTCACCCCCTGCCGCAAGCCAAGGAATTTTTTTATACTCTTCACGATGCTGGTTATGTCATCTTTAGCAAGGAATCCAATTACTTGTGGAAATATGGTGTTGAATTCGCCTTTTTGAAGAAGTTGAGCACCGACTTTTTTATCAATGATTCCATGTATTCGAAACTACCAGCGGCTTAAACCCTATGATATCCAGCAGGAGACATGCGAACCCGGAATGGAGTTCACCCTCCTTGCCCTCCTACTGAAGAAAATCGGCTATGTATCTTTCCCATTTTCTCATTTGAGGACGCTGATTTTGATTTGCTATGTAGTAGACTTTGTACTTTAGCTTTAGCGAGTGGTTCCCATGCTGAATGGGCTCGGTTTGCACACATGCTTTGATAAGTACCAAATTTGATTCCGCCTCCTTGTAGGCTTTGCCGTACCATATAGTTGAAGAAAAGAAGTCTTTAGGGGTTTGTGGGGTTTCTCATTGAAATATTGTTAACATATTCCGTATGTTTGAATGTGCCGTTTCGTTAGATCCGTTCTATTTTCGTACCATCATCTTCAAGGTATTCCATTGATTGCTTGTGCGTCTGTTGCTTAGTTTTCTGCTGTCATCGTGTTCAAATTCGTATCCGTCTTAGTCTCTGTTGTTGTCATGGTTGATTGTTGAATTTTTTCTTGTTTGAATATTCTTTTGTCATCACTTTCATCTCCATACCCTTCCTTCTGACTCCGTCATGATCTTCGGATTCGAATTCTTATCCATATTTGTATCAATATACGTTTCTGTCGTTGTCACGATTGATTGTTGAGTTGTTTCTTGTTTGAATAGCCTTTTGCCATCACTATCTCTCTATAGCCTTCCTTGCGACTCTGGAATGATACTCGAATTCAAATCAGCACTCGTATCAGTATTTATTACACTAGTTTTGTCCTGGTTGATTGTTGAATTTTTGTCTTGTTCTAATGGTCCTTTGTCATCACTGTCTCTCCATGGCCATCCCTTTGACAATCCGTATCCGTTTTCGTTTCTGTTGTCGTCATCGATGTTGATTGTTGAATTTTTGGTCGAATAGTCTTTTGTCATATCTTCTTCTGTTCTCAGTCCTTCATTATGTGGGTTGTTTTTGTTGTCGTTGCCATCGTTCAAACAAGTCTAGTTTGGTTGTTGTCTCTGTCATATCTGCCATTGTTTTTTTGTTGTTGCGTGCAGTTGAGGTCGTTGTCGTCGTGACGGTCGTGACCGTTGTTGTCTGATTCGGTGGTAAATCATCGCAGGGTATGGTATCGTATCAGGATATCGTATCGTTGTCAGTCCTTGAGTTTGTCACTTATCGTCCTAAGATAATGACGTTTGATTGTTGTCTGTTTCAAATATGTTGTTGTTTGCGATTGAGGTCGTCGTCCTCGCTGTGGCCGACGTCATCTGATTCGGTGGTATATGGTTGCCGAATGTCCATGTCTTCGTTAGTTGCCTGTCCTTGATTATAAGGGTTGTCACCGTTGTAACAAGTCTAGTTTGATTGTTGTCTTTGTCACATCTGCCATGATTAGTTTTGTTGTTGTGTGCAATTGCGGTCGACGTCGTCGTCGTGACCGTTGTTATCTGATTCGGTTGTATACTATGGCAGTGTAACGTATCATTGTCATTGTCAGTCCTTGATTTCGTCCCTTATCCTCCTAAGAAAGTGATGTTTGATTGTTGTCTTTTTCATATATGTTGTTGTGTGCAGTTGAGGTTGTCATCATCGTCGTCGTCTGATTCGGTCGCTTGTTCTTGTCGCAAAGTATCCATATCGTAGTCGCTGTCACTCCTTCACTTCGGTGGTTGTCGGCGTTGTCACTGCCTAGAGGAAGTATTGGTTGATTGTTATTCATGCTTTATCGTCTACTTTTCTGGTTGTCGCAGTTATCATCGTGAGTTGTTGTATTCTTCTGCTATCATCGTTTTCGCCGTCCTAAGAAAGTTTTGGTTGATCGTCGTGCACGTGGTACCTGCCATTATTCGGTCGCTCGTTGAGGCATTGTGTCAATATCGTTGTCGTCAGTTGTTGATTTATTCGTTTACTGTCGTCGTATCCATCTTCAGGTAGTGTCGGTTGAGAAGCCCAGCCCTGACTGCAAATGAGGTCGTATTCATCGTCGTCGTCGTCGTCGTCCCATTCGGTCGCTCCCTGTGCCATTTCCTCGACATTGTCGTCACTTACTCCTTTTGTTGTCACGATTGACACCGTCCCTTGAAAAGTGCTGGTTGATTGTTGTCCTTGCAGTATTTACAAATTTTTGATTGCAGTTGTCGTCTGCGGTTGTTGTTGATTCGTTTTCGGCGTCATCAGATTTGGTCACTCCTCGCGGCATTTCGTCGGTTTCGTCAGTAGTTGCCCTTCCATCGTCCGAAGAAAGTATCGGTTGATTGTTCTTCTTGCCATATCTGCTTGTTGTTGATTGTTATTGTTGGTGGCGGCTGAAGTCGCCGTTGTCGTCGTCATCAGCGTCGCCAGATTCGGTCGCTCCTTCTGGTGGCAGTGTGTCGATGTCGTCACTGTCAGTCGTTGACTTAGTCCTTTATCGTCGTTATCGCTGTGCCAAGAAACAAGAGGTTGATCATTGTTGTCCTTTCCATTACTGTATTTGCCTTAATGTTGTTTTGTCTGCGGTTGGGGTTGTCGTCGTCGGCAATGTCGTCCGATTCGATCGCTGTGCAGAGGGTAGATATCCTCGTCGTCGTTGTCATTCTTTGACTTTCTTTGGTGACGTTGCCAGTCTTTCTTTGCTTCGTCTGTTGTCGTCTTTGCGACCTTTCCATGAGGGGCGATGGTTGTTTGTCGTATTTATTTTCATTATTTACCGCATCGTTTCTTCTTTTTTGGTCACCGTCATCATTGCGGATGTCGTCAGGGGAAAGTCATGGGGTGATCGAAGCGTTTTATGGTGAACTGTCGTGGCTGTCAATCATCAGGATTGTCAATGTGGTTGTAGAATTTGTCCTATGTGATTGGTTCTAGCCGTCATTTCGGTCCACTATCGTTGGAGGTAGTCCTCCGCCTCACTTTTGTTGTCATGGAAAAGTTCTTCGTCCTTTGAAATCCGCAACTTGGTAGCCTGCAACAAAAGGATTCTCTTCCACCGTCCTGAAGTCATCGTGATGAGTGGTGGGTGCGTTGGAGAAATTTTCACTGGTGGCTCTTGCAACGGGTGCGCCATCCGGCGATGATCAATTCAAGAATCGTACCTACGCTGCATGCATTGACTGTGACGGTGACTGTGATGACATGGGTAACCTCATACCGTACGTACCTAGACATTCTCCTCAACCCAACCACCACTGTCGCCTGGCCACAGCCATCTCATGGACTACCCACTGGGGGTCAACATCACCACAATTTCACCGACATGCCACCCCTCACTACCACATACATCGACAACATAGGTTCATGTGTATGCCCAAGGGCATTCGCGCCATGGAGTGACTGTGAGATTCCATTCTTGTGTCACGTACGGTATGTCGAGAATTTTGCGGGTTGCACAAATCACCATCACCTGGCTGCACGCTACCCATTTCATCCTTTCCTCATATACCATTCACTTCGACATGGCCTCGATGCTCAGTCCTTGTGAATCCTTTTTCTTACATGTACATTTGGTTCATCAAGGTCTTGAAGATGACAGCATCGATTTTATCACAGGGTAATGTAGTGCCTGATGTCGAAGGAACGTATCAAGTCGTCCCAAGGAAACCAGAACAAGTTGGACCGAACGCAAACTCTACCAGGAACGTTGCTGATAGTACGGCGACCTCCATATTCGATCCGTCTTGCTTTCAAATGAGAATGGATTTGTTGTCTTCGTCTTCCCGGTTCTTGCTAATTTATTCCAGAGTCTTTGGCTATTGTTGAAGGAGTGTTGGTCATTTCTTGTGTTCCGTCGCTCAAAGACTTTCGAGTTGGAGATCGCCATACAGGCTATTTAAGTCCTCAGCTACTTTACTGGCATAGAATGATATACGGATGAGGTTGGAATAGGAGATTTCTTGAAACAAAGGATGATGCTACATGGTCTCAATCTGCTAGTTTATTATTTTGAGGTATTTTTTGTTAATTTCGATGTAAGTTCTGAGCCTGCTGCACTACTATGTTTGGGAATCGGACGTTGAGTCACTGATTGCCTTGTTGGTCAACGGAGGATACGCAACAGGTTCCTATGCATCGACGTCTTTTGACTCACGAACTGACTGTGATCGACTTTCCCATATCATCTCGATACTAATCCTTTATCTCAGTTCGATAAGACTTCTTCCTATCATGTTCGATACGAGGAAGGTGGAAAAGGCAACTACCCCCGTGGGGATGTGGAAGATGACAACGATCGAAACCCATTCCAAAATGACGACAATGACGATGATGATTCCTGAAGTGACGGGTTTTCATTTACTTTTGGTTTTGGTCGTGAAGACCATGACCGTACCGTAAGAACACATGTCTCGTCCAAACAGAACCGATCAATCAGGTATGGTTCACATATATATTCTAGAGATCAACAAAGAAAACTAGTCATGCTTCTAACCGAATGCCGTCATTTGCAATACCGTATCCATCCTTCCGGCATTCGCAATATAGTATCCCCGGTGTTCCCAATGAGTCTTCGGTAGCCCACAAGGATAAAAGACAACGTCGCCGAAGCAAGACGATTGAATTGAGGAATGAAAGACAAATATCGTCGTCATCTTCTCCCTTCATACCTGATGAGTGGATCATCTGTCTCCGTCCGATCGATGACTCGTGGTACAGCTCTGAAGAATCACCGTCTCCATCATCGTCATCATCGTCGGCTCTGTTGACTATTGTCGTTTCTGTTTTGTTTCGCAAACGTCTTCATAAAGGTCGTCGTCGTCGTCGTATGGTTCGGTCGCTTGTTGTTGCAGAGTATCCACATGGTCATTGTCCTCATTCGTCGATTTCGTCGGTGGTTGTCATTCCCATGTTCACTGTCCTAGGAAAAGTGTTCTTTATTGTTGTCTTTGCCGTATGTGCCATCCTTTATATTGTTCTTGTTGTTGCGTGGGGTTGAGATCGTCGTCGTTGTAGTCACTGTCGTCCTCTGACTCGGTCACTTATTGTCACAGAGTATCCAGATGGTTGTCGTTGTCAGTCCCTTGATCACTTGTTGTCTTTTGTCATATCTGCCTCTTTATTCTTGTCGTTGTCTGTGCTGGACGACGTCGTCGTCTGATTCGTTCTGTCGTTGTCGCAGAGCCTCCATATCGTAGTCATCTTTATTCCTCGATTATGTCGGTAGTCGTTGTTTTTGTAGTCACCATCCCAAGAAAGTTTTGGTTGATTGTTTTCTATGTGACGTTGGTAGTCGATTTTTTGTCGGTTTGTCGTCGTTCTGGCCGTCCAAAGGAAGCAACGGTTGATTATTGTCGTCCTTGCCACTTCGTTTCTTCGTGTAGGTTGATTGTTGTCTTTACCATATCTACCGTTTTTATTGCTGTTGTTGTGTGGATTGAGGTCGTCGGTGTTGTTGCATGATACAGTCCCTCGTTATCGCAAGGTTTACGCATGTCACACATTTGATATCACCATGAACATGAGAAGTTGTCAACGAACTTCTCGCAGGAGTGACAGTAAAGCTGTAACGTCGCACCGTCAAGAAACAAGACCGTGATCACACAGGAAAATCAAGTAGCAAGTCCAGGAAACATTTTTTCCTACCGGAAATGGAAAACAAGCCCAAGGGGGGAAGGGGTTAGGACACCAAGGTCCCACCAGCAACACCACGAACTCTCAGATGGGATAGCCGCTGGCGGCAAAACACAATTCAACAGAATACATTCAAAGGGTCGCGCCAATACGTCAAAAGGATGGATATAAACCGAGTAGTCCATGAAACAATCGCCCGGAAGCCTTTTGACCCTATTGTGTTGTGTCGAAGGTTATTCAAAGACGACAACAATGGTATTCCAACGCGAGCTATCGGCTAGATCAATGTGTCTGTGTTGGTATACATACCGAGCTCACCGACCTCGTTTCACCTAACGCGAGAGAATGGAGCATCCAGACGACGTTGACGTACTGACGGGTCCGCAAGATGCGAAAGGCTATGAGGATTCGTACGGCGAAGACCCAAAAGCTTGTGACGTGAGGGCACGATGGACTCTCTGACAATATTGCGATTAGGGACTATTTGGCCCTACCTGTGTTTGGGGTCAACACGTCGTAAGGGCTCTGCAGTGATATGACCCATTTACAGATGGGGACAAAATGTCTCGTCCCGTGGAGATAAGTCCGTCAGAGCGGATCGACAACCTACCAACCCTGGAAGTACCAAAGCAACCCCTGTCGCTGCGGTTCCCAGCACGCTCTCTGAAAACATCATTGCTAATATGACGGTCCTCCGGATTCGAGAAAAGTTGCCTAGATTCCGTAGTTTCAAAAATGTTTCCAACCAAGGACGAAGAGTCATTTTCGGATGAAGGGTGGCCTCAAGTCACGAAAAGGAAGGAGTATGAAAGTAAAGCCTCTGAGGTTGAAGTGTGCTTCCAAATCTTCTCCGGCTCGTCCCACAGTCATAACCCTGATAGTCGATTGGTCATAGGGGAATGAAATGGAATATTGTATTCCACACGACGTTATTCACGCAAGCCCTTCGAGCCTTGCAACTGAGCTCGTTGAAAATGTGGGAAGATATGAAGATTCGTGTGATGAAGCCCATACACGAAAAAAAACCCGAGATGAGAAATTGTTGGGAATACTTTTGTTCATCTGCAGGATGTATGCACTGGTCATCTATTTTGTGTACGTTTTTGGCTTGACTTGCATAGCTATTATTCGCTAACATTGTTATGCCGTTTCCGGTGCTCTGCCGTCGGTTACCACGGATGAATCGTTGGAAGCAGATAACGTTCGTCTATTCTCCGTCCGAAAGGGAGACGATTTATGAGTATCATACCAAGACGATTATATCATTGAGAGAAAGCTAGGCACCCGATTGCGAAGGATTCGTCGTGTTTTTCGTCATTTTGTGATCCTCCGTATTCCCACTACTATTGAAATCGCTGGTGGCCGGAGGTGTACTAGCCGGTACTAGATAAAGTATGGCAGAAAACACAATCAATGTTAAAGTTCGTGTGGGAAGTCATTTTGGTGCTCATACCATATGGAAACGATATGATGACTGGGTTGATCGAGGAGGGAGGACACGAAGATCGACTCTTGGATCACTAAGGAAACACAATAAATGCTAGAGTTTTTGTGGGTAGTCATTTTGGTACTCGGACTATACGGAAATGATTCCTTTACAAAAGGTGGCTTTGTTGTCATCATGTGTTGCTCCGTCTCTCCTTCTGACCTGGTAGTCGATGCTTGTCTTCATTTTTCCTCTTCGCAAAAAGGCCCTTTGCCCTGCAGTAGTTGTGTCCTAATGCAAAAGCTGTGCTGCAAAAGATCGATTCTAGGTTAGACTAGTACGGTCCTGAATGTTGGCTTTACCTCATACTACCACATCTACATGTTTAACTCACTTCTGTCGCAGCCTTCTTTGGTGTTGTCGATATGCATACATGGCGTTGCAAAAAAGGGGAGCCTGAGAGTTGGTATGTACATATAGTATGCATAGATACCAAGGCTGTACTTATATACTATATGTACGGTATATATGTACCGAATCAGAGGGCGTACCATTCACTGTCAACAACGAGAAACCTGTCCATAAAAAAGCAGTTCGTCACAGCACAACCGGAGATTCGCCAGTGTGCAATGTCCCCCCGAAGATCTCGCAGACACAACCGGCCCACATTGTAGGTATACGTAACGGTAATAACTCTAACTGTAAGTTATTATTGTACCGCAATAAATACCATTGTTTGCGCGGAATCTCTTCCATTCCTCCATTCTCATCACACGAGAGGTTTGTCAAGTCTTTATTTTTCAACTTTTGGGGTGTGTACAAGGAGTGACCCCAACAACACGAAAGGGACGTATACTGTAAATAGTAGTAAAGGATACGGTACCGAAATACCGTAGTATTTTGTCACAGTCAGAATGAAGACGGTCGGTGGTGGTATTGGAAATGACGATTTGCAGTACGCCGAAGAGATTGCGTCTCATGGGACCCGAACGGAACGACTAGCCCATGGGATTGTCGATCCATTCACCCAGGGACAGGGAGGGAAGGTGGAAGCACAAGAACAGGAAGATGACTTTCCTTTTAATGACGAAGGATTGACGTCGATCGAGGCGGAACGACGTCTGGCTATCTATGGGATGAATGACTTGCCACAAAAGGTAGATTCCAAATGGCTTATCCTATTCCGGATCCTTACTCAACCAATGGTACGTGTGTGTATATGTGTCTTATTTTTACGTGTGTGTGTGTCGCTCCGTTGTTGTAGCTGTGGTTGTTCTATGGGTTTTTCGAGTTATTCTCCTAGATTCCGTTCCCTTCTTTTCTCCCAACTTACATATCTCGCTTGTATTGTCTGTATTGTCTGCACTGCGCTGCATGTATGTATATGATATTATCCTATACGGTTACTACTACCACCGGAATAGCCCATTATGATTTGGTTAGCGATTATCATTGAGGCAGTCATTTCCAACTTTGTCGATATGACGGTCCTTTTGGGGATCCAATGTTTGAATGCCTCGATTAGTTTTTATGAAACAAACAAGGCAGGTGATGCCATCGAGGCATTGAAATCGAATTTAAAACCTACTGCGACATGTAAACGAGATGGGAAATTTCAAATTATGGATGCAAGACTTATCGTCCCTGGTGATACCGTCCAATTGGCGGCTGGATCAGCTATCCCCGCCGATTGTCGGATTAATCATTCCGTCATGCTCGAAGTCAATCAATCCGCCATGACGGGAGAATCTCTCCCGGTTACCATGTTTAAGGGTGATGTCGCTTATATGGGATCCACTGTCGTCCGTGGTGAAGTCGAAGGGACGGTTGAATTTACAGGCCAAGATACCTTCTATGGGAAGACTGCGACGTTAATAGGCGATACGATGATGAAACATGAATTGAGTCACCTCCAAACCATCTTGATGACGATTATGAAAGTGTTGGTCACACTTTCACTTTGTCTATGTACCATCAACTTTTTCTATCTCTATCATCAGGGGATGGAAGTCGATGATGCCTTGGGTTATACGATTGTATTATTAGTCGCCTCTATCCCATTGGCTATTGAAATCGTCACGACGACGACATTAGCGATCGGATCGAAAGATTTAGCAAAACATGGTGCTATCGTTACGAAGTTATCTGCCATTGAAGATTTGGCAGGAATGTCCATCCTATGTTCGGACAAGACGGGGACATTGACACTGAACAAAATGGTCCTTCAAGAGGATACACCCACCTACGGCAACAATGATGAAACTCAAGAAACGGTCCTCGTGTATGCTGCCATGGCAACGAAATGGAAGGAACCAGCTCGTGATGCTCTAGATACCTTGACATTGAATTCGGTCAAGATGGAACTATTGGATGATTGGGACCAACTTGAATTTTTACCCTTTGACCCACAAATTAAGCGGACGGAAGGTACCGTCAGGAATAAGAAGACTGGAGAGACCTTTAAGACATCCAAGGGTGCACCACATATCATTATGAATTTGTTGGATGCAGATCACGATACGGATATCATTGAACGAGTGGAACGAGATGTGGCACGGTTGGGTGGACAGGGGATCCGGTCCCTTGCAGTTGCCAGGACTGATCCCGCAAGTGATGGTCGTTGGAAGATGATGGGCCTACTTACCTTTTTGGATCCACCCCGACCAGATACGAAACAGACGATTATGGATGCACAAAACTATGGTGTCAATGTGAAGATGATTACTGGTGATCATTTATTGATCGCACGGAATACCGCAACCCAATTGGGGATGGGACAACAAATCTATACTGCCGAACGTCTTCCCATGTTAGACAAGGAAGCGAGACAAAAGCCGGACAATTTGAGTCTGACCTATGGGAATTTATGTCTTTCCGCCGACGGATTTGCACAAGTCTTTCCGGAACATAAATATCTGATCGTCGAATGTCTACGTGAACTTCATTATACCGTTGGGATGACAGGAGATGGTGTCAATGATGCACCTGCCTTGAAACGTGCTGATATTGGTATCGCAGTCGCGGGATCGACCGATGCTGCTCGTGCCGCTGCGGATATTATCCTTACGGAAGAAGGATTAGGTACCATCATCCACGGAGTCTTGATTGCGCGACAAATCTTCTCTCGGATCAGTAATTTCATCACTTACCGGATTGCTGCGACGTTACAATTACTCTTTTTCTTTTTCATTTCTGTCTTTGTCTTCCATCCGAAGGATTATAACGATGAATTCCCCGAATTCTTCCATATGCCAGTCCTTATGTTGATGCTCATCACACTGTTGAATGACGGAACGTTGATCACGATTGCTTATGACCACGCAAGAGCGAATCAGACTCCGAATAAGTGGAACCTACCCGCCCTATCGCTGTCCAGTTCAACGTTGGCATTCGTTTCCTGTGCGTCATCACTATTCCTTCTTCATGTACTTTTGGCCGGGGAGAACCCTAATGGATTCCTACAAAAGATCGGGATGAAACCAGCCACCTACGGTGAAATTACGAATGCCATCTTTTTGAAGGTTTCCGTGTCGGATTTCTTGACCTTGTTCAGTGCTCGGGCTGGTTCGTCCTTCTTTTGGCAAGTCAAGCCATCTATGATGCTCCTTGCGGGTGGTTGCCTAGCCCTGGCACTATCCAGTCTGTTGGCACTCTTTTGGGCGGGAAGTGAACTTGATGCGATTGCTGTGGAACGTCTAGCAGACAACCCTGCCTTATTCGTATTGGTATGGGTCTTCTCATTGGCGTTCTGGATCATTCAAGATGTTCTCAAAGTTCTGTGTTACAAGTATATGCACAGTGTGAATTTCTACGGCATTAATGGACGAAACGACGTATCGTCTCTTGATGAACTCGTGTTGGGGTATGAGGATGTTCCGAGGCTGTCTACCCTTGTTTGATTTGAGTTGTCAAGCTATGATCCCCGAGTTTTCCTCCTCCCGTGCCGGCTAGAGTAGATGTATCTTTAGTCTTGTTTGTCCATTTCGAGTCCACTGGACTTGTTTTTGTCTCTTCTATTGGGGATTCAATGCAAACCCTTCGACGGTTACCTAGATGGTACTGTATCGAAATGTCCATATCTCTTCAAAATAGTGTACCCGCAAGTGAGCCAACGACGACGACCTCCGTCCGAGTCAGGTCAGTACGGTGGATACTTTTCTTTTTTGCAAGTCGTGGAGCTTTCCTTCGCAAACACCCTTTTTTTCAATGAAATCGCCTCGGATTACATTCTTCCTTCCCGAGAGAGGAGTCCATATCCGTGGGGAAAGTATCACAGTACAGTAGAATTCGCGATAGTCTATGGTATGAAAGTGATGTGTGTCGCAAGATGCCGATGCGTGTACATACATACGTATGTACATATTTCTCTTACGTATCATCGACAGCACCGGACTAGCCGATAGCCGACCCCGTGGTGACTTTGACAGTGAGTCGTGAGAACATCGTCATCATCGGCGTTCTTAAGGTTATTTCATCTGCTGGGAAAAATTGGGCAGACGGTCAGATAACCTGTTCAATGTCATCAATGATCTAGGGTATGCCCCGAAGTCATCTTCTTTCCCCCAAATATTGGCAAGTCGATCGCCTTGCTGTGACATGGCTGTGGTGTGTCTTTGACGTAGCTTATGTAAAGCGTGATATGGCCGCTATCGAAAATAGAGATTTTGGGGTTTGTCCCTTTCCCACTCTCCCGGAGGGGCGGTGCAATAAAGGTTATGGTTTTTTCCGTTTTGGAGCGACAAGGTAGGACGACCTCTTCCATATCCGCCTGTCATCAAGAAACAGCCACGTCTTACTGGCAACATGGACACACTCATCGATCGAGAAGCCATTTATACAGTTACTGAGGAGTCCGTAGAACGGTCTATCCAGCGGAGTATTCTTTCCTCTCTGTCCCTTTACTTTTCTCTCCAAATGGTCGCCAATAGTAACAATGCCCCAGATAGGGACGAAGTGAAAAAAGACAATTCCATGACTACGTTGTCACAACAACAACGTCAAAGTAGTAGTCGCCGCGATCGGCAGGAAGAAATGATTCTGTTGAATCGGTTCTATCGTGTAGCATCTGCTCGACTAGAACAACTTGTACGGCAATCGGAAGAGTCAGGAGGGATGGAAGAACTACGTATGGGTGAGGCAGAACGGCAAATCATCCGATCCATGTCATCACAGGGCGTCGTGGAGGGGATGGTAGCAGGAATCGTCACCTTTGGTATCCTACGAAAGGGACCTTTGTACATTGCAAGATACGTCCATAATCGGAATCTGAAGATGATAACTGGCAGTGGTAGTGGAGTTGGTGGTGGAGTTGGACCTAAACCCTGTGGTGGAAGTTCACCCACTCAACCATTCCCCCCCAAGACCGCCGATGGATATCAATTCAGTGTACCGACCATTCCTGGAGGAGGGAGTACTAGTAGTTCCAGCCATCAAACAAATCCTTTTCAAGCTGCACCTCTTCGAAAGGATTTTCCCCGATCAAGGAATGTGATTATTCGATCCGTATGGTTTTGTATCGATACGGTATTGAGTGTTATGATGGGTGCATCCGTCTGTATGGCATATACAGATCTAGATGCTGTCAAGGATCAGATTGTCGCATTACCGTTGGTACCTGGTCGATCCTTGTCTTCCGAGGCATTATGTGATGTGATCGTGAAGGAATTGTCAGTTGTTCGACGAGAACGGAGTCCAGCATACCAACGGTTGGTTTCCAAGCGTGGTATCCCCGGACCAGGAGTAGATGAGGAAAGCGAAGTAGCACACACTACCTCAAAGGCATATTTGCAAGCCATTGAAGACTTTAGTGCCAATTGTCAACGGAGGCAATATGTGGAGCGGACGATCCGTGAGGAGCAAGGACTTCCGCCGTCCACTCCTGTAGAAATCCGTAGTCCCATATCTCCCACAGCACCCAGATGGAGGGAACATACGGAAGACGACGAAGATGATGACGACAGTGGCGACTTTGACGTCGAGGGGGGGGGACAATGATGAGTCAGGTGGACTATTGGAAAACAGATCCATAGGCTTACCTTGTGCTGGTGGGGAAAAGACATATTCCTATTCGATTCTACGTACCGGTATAAACCCACCGGTACCGGTATTCCCACATTCCGTGGGAAGCTACGATATGACGAATG
>Ga0194115_10003555_pt1 | contig 17451 bp, 18 predicted proteins | sample TA2MahsurfametaG_3_FD_148656 | JGI IMG/M metagenome (GOLD analysis project Ga0194115, IMG submission 148656) | Freshwater microbial communities from Lake Tanganyika, Tanzania - TA2015002 Mahale S4 surface | ecosystem: Environmental > Aquatic > Freshwater > Lake | place: Tanzania: Lake... | reverse complement strand
GACTCCGCTCCCCTCAATCCACTGCAAGAACAGAATCGATACAAAGTACATGCCTGCCTATTCTGCGGTAGAAGCCCAGCAAATACTCTTTACTTTTGGTTGTACCACAGCAGCAATTGTCCGCCCATTAGAAGACTCCGTAACCTTCGAAGTCTTGCGGTGGCGTTGTCAGCAGTAGTCTTAGACTGAAGGGCTTGACAATGTTGGCAGTATTTGAAAAGTCCGCTAGATAGCTTAGCATTGAAACAATACAAGGGTTTGGCTTGCAGCAAAAGTACTGATTGAATGTCACGTTCAAACCTATTGTTCCTCTATACCGACTGTCGATCTCGTGTTGTAGAGAGGCGTTCACCAGTCGACCAATCGTATCAGGAGATGCATGATCGATGCTGAGAAAGGAAATGAGATTGGACTGACCCTTGGTGGTGGAAGAGAGGATTCTCCTCAAGGCATCTGGTGAACCTTGTATGGTCGTACACGTCCGCCTCCTCGAATCTTGCTCAGCCATGATCGAATGTAAACCTGTAAGGCCATCGGTTCCCCTGAGGAAGATACGTGTACCATCCTTATGTTTCAAACGAAGAGTATATCGCCCATCATGTGGGATTGGGAGTGACATTCTTGACGTACTATAACTCAGGTCTCTCATTGATTTGTCGCCTGCATGATCTGGATCCGATGATCTAGAAGGGTGGGAATCCTTATTCGTTAGGCCTCGTTGTATGGCGACCAATGCTTGAAGAGTAAATTAGGAATGAACTCGATAGGACCCACAAGATTCGAGCTTTTGTTGTGTCGAGTCAACTTGCTGTGCCCCTTGTGTCTCTCCGACAACAGTAGGATCTACCACCATCCGGACGGAATAAACGATATCTAGTTCGGGATTCAGCAAAACGTCTTCGTCCAGTAACAGTTGTGACCATTTCTCACTCTTCACATTTCCAATCAATGAGAAGCGAAAACTGGTATCATCGACAAGGGCTGCAAACTTTGGATCTTTGGCATTCATCGTACCCATGTAGTTCACAAAATTACATAGTCATGCCTCCACCAAAATAGCATCGGTTTGTATCATGAATTCGACATACAGTTTGAGCGACGGTAAGATTGTTTGAAAGGAAACCAACAACGGAACCATATGACGAGCAATTGCCAAGGTCCAATCCGGTTTGTGAATGATTCGAGATTCACTCTCGATCATGTCTCTGTTCAAACATAAATCGAAGTACAGACAAATCTTGCAAATGTGATCAGCCTGTTCTTTCGTCACACCAATCCACAATTCTGTATCTTGCTATCATGTGGTCCATTTGACTCGCTCATCTGTTGTTGATCGTTTACGCTCCTGCTCGTCGGTAAAGACCTACAGTTTTGGTCTCCCCCGTCCTCTACTCTTAGTGTACTCCTACTACTTCGAGGTACCGTACTCAGTCGGTATGGGAAATAGCACCTACCATGTGTTGAAGCAATAGGAAAACAGATGTAGGATCAAACCGACCATATTGGCCCAAGTAATACAGTGGAAGATTTCCTTCCATATCTTCGATGGTCGAGGAATCGGTCCCATATTGGAGGAAAACTTTCGTCAAATCTCCCTTCCGATCAAGTCGTAAGTTGTTTGTCAAGACATGTAGGGCCGTTTGTCCATTTTCATCTTGAAGGTTTGGATTTATATGACATTCCAAAAGTCTCGTAACAATTGCTGGTGCTACACTGATATGGCAGGAACAACGACTGCTGGCAATATACGAGTATCGGAAACCATCTTCGACCGAATTACGGTTCATGACTTCCATTGAGGGTTTCATCTGGGTATCCAATTTTCGTATTAATTTGTGTAATACTGTCTGTCCTCTTGTATCCTGTATATTCGGATCTGACCCATATTCCAATAACCGATCAAGGACGGAGAGTATCGTCTCCGTACACAGAATCGGATTCGTCGTTAGGACACCTAACGGTGTATTCCCATATTCATCCGACACATTCGGATCTGCACCAAGTTCCAATAATTTCGTCATCACTAACAGAGTAGCATCCAAATTATCCGGATGAAGATCTTGCATTAAGATATGTAATGCTGTCTGTCCATATTCTTCGTCTTGAAGGTTGGGATCAAAAACTCCATCTTCTTCTTCTTCTTCGTACATCGAACAAATCCGCGGTACGATTTCATCCAAAGGTAAGGCTTTCAGTCTATTCATTTCAATAAGCAAGGAGGAAGTCGTCATCTCTCCCGTGCAGCGGGTTGGTATTTCGTTTGTTATATGGACGATGAACTCATGTTGTGAAAAGGTAGAACTGTCGGCTCAAGGAGGACGACGAGAAAATGGACCGTCCCCGTCTCCACTTTGGATCAAAGTCAATGTGACGGTCACAGTCAGACGGCGAAAGTCGGGGTATACATACATATCATACACTGTATGTATGCATGTAACTGTAAAGGGATTGCACCTCTATACGCATCATATGTATGCGTTTGGATGATCGAATTACGATACGGTACTTCACAGTCACAGTCACAGCCATTGCCGTGCCTGGAAAAACAGATCGGTTGTTGTTGCAGCGAAATACCCTCCGAAAAGTGGTGGGGTTCAGCCATCTGCACTTCAAGTTTCGTCCAACTTGTATGATACCTTGGGTGGCTTCTTCATAACTTCTGTAGATCACCTTCCATCATAATTGCCCCACTAGTTGGCAAAGAAGCGTGAAACAAGAGAAGACGCCATGAGTGACGAGGGAACGACCGAGGGCGGAACGAAGGACGATGAAATGACCGCAGACGAGTACTTTAGTGACATACGTTTCTTTGCTAACGCTGAAGACAGGAAAGCTTTCGTAACTTCGGACGAGATGAAATCGATTTTTCTCAAAAAGACACGGTCTTCGTTCTACCAAGAAGCTTGCAAGGCCTGCAATATCGGAAAGATCATGGAGCTGGAACAAGTCTCGAAAGTATCTCGGTTCTTGCAGGGCAAAATCTTGCGCAGCGGACCATATACGGTTTGGGGATGACTTTGTTGAATGGTGGAATACGCCCGTCCCCACCAAGACTCTCGTTCCTCGGATGGTTGCCGTGGACTACAAGATTCGCGACACAACACTGTCCCATACGTACGACTTAGCCTGTCTCTCTAATCGAATCGAGGAACTGTTTGGGTGGTATAGTGAACAAGATCCTAAAAAGAAATATATTGGACCGTACCTCTGCTTTGTTCAATCGAGCGGGATGGGCAAGACAAAACTGCTCTTTGAATACAGAAATTTGAAGGCACGAGTCGCAAACCAAGAACAAGGAGAAGCTACCGTGAACGAAGAGACACCAGTAGTCGCAAAGCAAAAAAAAAGGAGCAGCTACCCTGAACAAAAAGGAGCGATACGCAGTCTTCACAATATTGCTGACTTCGCTGAATGAGGACAAGGATAAAGACGCAGGATTGAATCAGGAAAAGGATAAAGACGCAGGATTGAATCAGGAAAAGGATAAAGACGCAGAGACGTTGCCTGTCTTCAATCCTATACTCGGCCTTAGCGGATGTCTTCCAAATCCTGCAGCAGAGTCGAGCGACGGCGCCGCGAGCGCGAAGAAGGAAAGCGCAAGGCTTGTCTACGACAAATTGGATCAGATGCTCGATGTCCTGATGAATCCGCTCAAGAAGACTGACGAGGTCAAGACCGACGAGGATATGCCATTGTACAAGATTGTTTTGCTGTTCGACGAATCGCGAGTTCTTCTGCAGAGGCATTATGACCTTGATGCCTTTCTTTTCCGCTGCATTCGCATGTGGATACGTGAGAAGCGAATAAGGGAACAAGTTGTTCCGGTGTTTACGGGAACAAATTCCAGACTTGCCAACTTTTTTGTTGAGAGTAGTAACCCGTTGGTATCTCAAGATGGTGCAACAGGAGAGAACGAACGGGGGGATCCTCACGTCAAGGGTGAGAGACTGAACCCTCCCTTTTTTCAGACGACGACCATGGGGTGCTTCCATGACCTTGAGAACAAGCCGCCGTCCAGTTGTGAGTATGATGCTGCAGTTTACTACGGTCGTCCATTGTTTGCTATGATGGCCACTGAAGAGAATCTTGAGAAGAACATGTCCACTGTGTTCCGCCGGACGTTGCTGATGAAAGATGGAGATATATGGTACCAAAACCTCCTAGGATGTATACATTTGCTGTGTATCCGCATCCAAATGGGACAAACTTCATTGAAACTGACATCCGATCTCGTTGCGCGAGGATACGCGAATCTTACTGGGTTCACTGTGGAATCTGGGATTGCCCAGTTGGCATGCTTACCTGATCCTGTTTGTGCCCGGATCGCGATGTGCATGATGGACGGAGACTTCAAAAAAACCCTTTCGACGGTTGGTTCTAGTCGCGCAGTGATCATCAGGGGGCGTGAAAAGCATTGGTGGACAGAGAAATTGAAAGAGATCTTTTCAAATGGTATTGTTAGTCCTGAAAAGGGTGACTTTGGAGAAGTCATGGTTGCGCTTTATATGCTGTTTTGCGGTGACGTTCTTCGAAAGAAGCTCATGGAGGACAAGGATCCGAAGCCCAGCCCGACCAGCATCAGCGAGGGCGGTACGCATGATCCCAAAATTATCATTGACGATTCCCTATTCCGGAGATACGATTATTTTTCGGTTTCGCTAGACGAATGGCTCTATACATTGAACTCGGGCGGTAAATTGCCATCTTCGACTGCCACACAGGAAAACTGTAATGGTCGAGTGTCGGTGGGTTTCATCCAGGTATGTCGCAACAGTTTGCGTTCATACGGTGCCTCATGGGAAAGTTTGTTCGAATCTGCATATCTGGAGTATATCTACAAGTCAGGTACCGCCTTTTACGTATATCCGGGATGTCCAGTGATTGATTTGGTAATTCCTTTGCGTCTTGAAACAACTACCGACGGCATTACTGATATTGGGTATGCGCCGATGTTTGTGTCTATCAAATGCCACCAGAGGTTTTGCGACACTGCAGTCGATCAAGTTCTAGCAAAGATGTTGACGACAATCGGCATGACACCGGATCCCAAGGAACCCGTAAAGGAAGCTTTGGATCTCCAGATCCAGAATTGCAACCAGGAAACAAATGTGACTTCTCTGGACCAGAGAAAGACGACGGCGCCGAGCCAAGGGGACGAGAAGGCGGCAACTGAAAAAGACCAAAAAACGAAGCAGAAACCGGGGGCCAGGCGTAAGAAGGCGGCGATGAACCGTAAGGAGGATGAAGAAACGAAGGCGAAGCCAACTAGCTGTAAGAAGGACCAAGAAACGAAGAAGAGGCCGGCTCTGTGTGTGCTGATCATTTTCGGGGAGAACCCCCCGGCAAGAAAAAAGTCAACAAAAAGAAATACAACCGAAGAAGCGCCACGAACCCTTGCCGAATTTACGGACGTCCGCAAACGACTCATCGCTGGTGAGGTGGTGCACCGCGAAATCCGTGTTCCTCACAACGACGATTTCAACTTGTGTGCAGCCTTCCGAGCCCTGAAGCCGACTGCCCAAGCGAATGCGGAGTTGTTTGCTTCCCATCCATTTCTTAAGGGGCACGGTGATGATGAGGAACTGGAAGCCTCGAAGGCCTTGCGTGCTACATCGTCTGGCATTTTTGTGGAGCACTACAACGCCCTTAGAACAGCCGTAACGAGTAGGGGGAGCCTGATAATTTCGGCGCTACAGAAACGGAAGGCAAAGAGTTCAGTAGATGAATCCACAACGAAGAACAAGAGGCAGAGGAAGCAGAAGTAGTCCTGACAGTGAAGAAGCGGTCAGTCCAGGAACGGGAGAGAGTGTTCCTGCTCATTATACACGGAGCGACAGGTAGGATAGTTTGCGTTCTCTCCATGCTATGGAACATTGCGGGCAACGAAGCACCTACAGTTTTCTTTCCGAATCGCTTTGATGAGTTCCTTTGAGGCAGATATCTCGAATAATGGCACATGGGCATTCTTGTGGCTGTATGTGTCGGTATGCTTGTCGATTGGGGAGAAATTGTGCGTGACAAGACCTTCGAATACCGTCCTTATTGTGGGCGAATCCCCATCATGGCCCCGACGATCATTGCCTCGGGAAAAAGGAGATGATGTTGACAAACTGTATAAAGACACATCAATAAACCGGGAGAGTTACCTAACGATTCAAGTCGCTACGTTACCTATACTTGAGTAGTAGGAGTCGTAGGAGATGATCCTTTCGATGTCATCGTCATCGTCTTCTTCTTCTTTTTCGTTGCTAATTGACCACAGGCAGCACTTTCATCATCACCTCGTGTCGTCCGAATAAAGCATTTAAATCCACGGGATGTTAAACGTTTTTGAAAGGCCCAGACTGTTTCCACCTTTGGTTTTCGATATTTTGGAAATCCAATATCATTGTAGGGAATCAAATTAATCATCGGTTTAATCCCTGGAACTTCCTCTACCATCCCCTGAACGAACTCTGCCAAGTGATCAGCATCCTCCTCGGAATCATTAATCCCATCAATCAAGGCAATCTCTAACATCGTCGTCCGATCATTGATATTCCGTTTCAATAGGGCATTCAGATATCCTCTTCTCAATTCGGTCATCGAATGTTTCGTCGTCGGGACTAATTCCTTTCTCAATTCATCGGACGATGCATGGACACTCCATGCCAACATCGTCGGTGCGTCGCCTAAAACTTCAAAGGCTTCCGGGGACGGTCCCACGGTTGATATCGTCACTCGTCGTTGTGCCATAGCAAATTGCTCATGATTCGTCAATACCTTTGCCACCTGGACGACATTCTCTGCGTTATCCCTGTGGTTCATACGATGGAACCGGTACAAACGGCATGAGGTCAAGTTGTTTCGGACCAAAAAAGTTATCGTCTTGTGGTGACGGTTTTTACTTACGCTGGTTCTCCCATTCCCATAAAGACTAATCCATCGACGGGATATAGGTCCAATACACGACAAACCTTTCTAGCCAAAAAGACTTGTGCACAAATTTCATCTGATGATAAATTTCGTAATCGTCCCATTTTCCCCGTCGCACAAAATCGACAGGCTTGGGCACACCCGACTTGACTTGATATACAAAGTGTTGATCGACCTGTTTCACTCCATGGAATTATCACCGTTTCGACTTCTAATCCATCCTGTACGAGATGAATTAATAATTTCGTCGTCCCATCATTCGCTACTGAAATATGAGAAATCGTCGCAATCGAATCTTCAATACCCCTTCTTCTTGTAGTTATTACTGCGGCTGGTGGTGGTGGTGATAGTGGTAACTCAGCGGTCGCTGTTGCTATTGATGATCCACTGGTATCAAGTTTTTTCCCGCCAATTTGTTCAAGTAGATCCAAAGTTGGTTGCCCTAAGCCCTGATTCTTTCGTTTGGATCGAAAGAGTAATCTCAACTCCTCACGAGACCATTGCCTGGGATGGATGTTGGAACCTTGATTGTCATCCTCTGTCATCGTCGTCGTCGTCGTCGTTGAGAGTAGGGAATGGACGGAATCATCTAATTGTTCGTCAGGGATTGTTGGATCGAAATATAGGAGTGGATCAATCCCCACACGATAACATTCCCAAACAGCACGTGATCGACCAACTCCTCGTTGTAAAGATTTCGTCAAATCATCAAAATCCAAAGATATAGGCGATAGAAGTTTTTGGGTAGGACGAGGACTACTCGAATCAGTTGTCCCATCCGTCAGGGGAATAGTCGTAGCAGAAGGAGTAGTGCGAAAGGAGGTCCATGATTTGGATGATGAAGGATTGATAGGGATATAGAAAGCATGAGTTGTACCTGAGATATTGACCCACAGAAAAATTCGCAGTAGGACTACCACTAGTCTCCGGTCCATCTCTCTCTCTGTTCTGAATTTTTTGAGGGCGCGCGGAGATGGAATATTGCAAATAGAGAAGGGAGGGTGGTGTGATGTGATGTGATGGATTCTTCTGTCGACTGTGACACATCACATGGTTGCACATGCTTCTTGGAAAAAAAGAACGGTTTTCCACCGTCACAAACTATGGCTGTGAGATTTCCACGTGGAATATTCTGTTTCATCTACGTCTTGCCGACACCACATCCTTGGTATGATATGTATCGAAGATAGTGGCTGCAAGCACCAACAATCTTTACGTTCAAATTTGGCACTGTCAAAGGGGGAGGTCACAGTTGCCAAATGTCTCGACCGTTGCTATCATACATATCATACTTAAATTCAAAATGTATGTATGTGTACTTGTACAGTACGGTACATAGAGACAACAATGGTGCGACGAGTGATGTTCGCTATAGAGTCGACCCTTTCTTTCGCATTTTTTCGCATCGGACATAGAGAGACGCGAGGCAGAAAGAGAGGGAGAGACAGCCCAGAGAAGGGTTTTTTTGGCAAGTTCTCACATCCACTATAGAAGTCGTGGCGGGGGGTGTAGGATCATCTCTTCTATGTAGTTACCTGAACGGGATTTAGAAAAGGCAGGAGTCATACTTTACTCCAGAAAAAGGGACCGTCTGCGTCTTCGTTGGCTGTACCCTATTTTTCTTTACTTTGTTGGGACGCAGGGTATCCTCTTTTCAAACCCAAGCCTTCAGTAGACTACTACTCCCACCGAAATACAGATACCAAGAACGTCAACCCTGTCTTTGGTGGGAAACTACCAACAGCGGACAGTAGCAAACCCGGGACTAATGATGAGAACGGCGTCTCAAATTCTATTGTCTCTTCTGGCTGTGATTGCCGTCTACAGCCTTGTCAGCGTTTTTCATTTTTCATATTGTTCCACTCCTCTACAGTCACAACCGTCCCTTGATCATCAACATCATCATGATGATCATTCTATGAAATCACCAATCATGATCCAAGATCAAGCCTACGTCGTATCAATGACGATGCACAATTCGTATATATTTCAACAACGCAATACGAAGATCTTTTCAAGGGATAAAAATAATTCTGTAGTTTGGTTTCCAGCATTCAATGGTCTTCAACAGAGTGTTTTGGACGACTATGCCACGTTGACGGGATTCCGAGCATTGAATGCTAGTAACTTTGGTCCGAACAGTAGAGAAATCAAGTTCTATGAGACACCTCATCATGTCGGATGCTTTATGAGTCATTGGCACCTACTTCGGTTGGCACTGTCTAATTGGGCCACATCAAATACCCGTCCCAAAGCATTATGGATCATGGAAGATGATGCTGTCTGTGCTACGAATACATCGGAAGACATCCAACGTATCCTTCCTACCCTTCCGGACGATTGGGATTTGTTTTTCTTCGGTGGGAAGCCGTTCTCCTACCATACGATTGACCCCGTTGCTCCCATAATTTCATCCAAAAAGACGATAGGGAAGGAATTTGATGATGATCCTGAATTCAGAGAGTTAGCATGAGCATTTGGAAGATCGAACACGGGTCCATTCGCACCGGATGGGAGCCGAAATCTTTCATTAGATCAGCCCTATTGGCAGACCACATACCTTACGAATACACATGCCTACATTGTGAATCCCCAACGAATGGAACGAATATTGAACCTTTTAGAACATCCAACGAAGAAATATTCACGTCCTGTCGATGTGACGTACGCGGATGCCGCTGATGATGGATCCCTCAAGGTCTACATGTCGACGATGGAATACTGCAGTCAAGTCGGTATCAATCGTCCAGTACCCAAGTCTCGAAAGAAACCCATGCCATGGATGGGATTCTACAGACACAAAGATCTTGATGGATGGCATTGGGATGAAATGTTCTTTTCTGAATGTCCCAACAAGATATGATAGAGCGTTATCATTTCTGTTTCTTTCTGTTGTGTTTATTCGGCCTCATGGTCAATAATGATACAGGCATTGAAACTATTCCCAGCTAGATAGTCACATCGTCGACGACTTGCTTCCCATATCTGTTAAGGTTGGTTTGATTTTTGTATTTTGCTGGCTGAGGGTATCAGGCTTCGCCCACGATTTGGTTTCATCGACAGATAAGCATCATGTTTTTAGGAAACTACGTCATATTGAGGAACATGTTCAGGGTGTGAATCTTTTTCTTGTTCTCTTGATATAGGAAGTGAAATTTCTCATCATTGTCCAAAGCAACGAAAATAGACATTCTCGTTGACAATCTGCCTCAAAAGTAAAAGAAAGATACTACCGCACTGTAGTTGGTAGGCTACTAGCTACGTACGAGTTCCACTTCCTCCCCCAAGTCAAAAACTACCGTTCTCGTACTGTAGCTCCCCCGAATGAAATTCCGTCTTTCGTTTTTTTTCGTAGTCGTCCATTTTTCTTCTTGTTGGTCTTCCTCGTGTCATGCTGATTGCGGTATGCTACTACTAGTACCAATATACGCCTTCAAGAGAAATCTTCAAGGAACAAGTCTACAGGAAAGCATATAGATGGGACTGGGGCTGGTGATCGGAAGAAATGCCAAAGAAAATTTGATGTCTTCGTGGATGTGGAGGTTGGGAAGCCCATCCTTCTGGGAACGCGCGCCCGTCGGGATTCGGGATTTTACGCCTATGGCAGCATCTGCCGTATCCAGTCCTTCGACTGTAACAGTGTGATATGCATTATGCATACATACGTACCAGTATACTTCTTCTTTGGTCTGTCCGGATTCCTCGGAATCCTCCCGCCCCCCCAAAAAAGGACGGGAGGCGAATCCCGTTGTTGTTTCCCCGTCACGCTTGCAAAAGTTCTGTCCTCCTTGCATTCCCGTCGTTTTCTTCGGACAGAGGCATACGGTGTACCCCTTCGTTCGTCCACGGACCCTCAGCCAATCAAAGAAGTTCTCATTTTGTTAATTTGCACATTTCTGGTTGAGAATACTCAAAGGGGTGAATTTAGATCTTCGAGGTGAGGAGGCGAAGGTGGGTCCACCACCCAAAAAGACTCTTCTTTGTTGTTGCGGTGGTTGTTTTTTCGTCATACCTACTGGTTCCACTTTCGAGTGTACGCCATATTCTTCTTCTTCGTCAAAACGACGAAGAAGACATACCCTTCCGCCCTCCAGCACACACTCACATCACCGACATAGGGATCATTTTCTGTTCTCTTGGAAACACACGCCAGTCTCTCTCTCTCTGTTACACACCCAATCGACCCATCAGCCTCCCCTAGAAAAAGATATGTTGACTTCTGCGATCCTCCTAAATCGTCAAGCAAGTCGAACTCTTGCTCAAACTGTAGGTCGTCGTGCTCTCAGTACTCAAGTGGACAAGGTCGGACGTGGACCAATTGCTGAAGATGGACGTCATGAAGTATGGAGAGAAGGAATTTACGATCATGACAATGAACCCAAGTGAGTAGTCGATCCTGTGCCACCCATCGTCGTCGTCGTTGTTGTTGTTGTTTTAGGCGGAGCAACAACCGGTCGTAAAGCAGACATTCCTCCCAAAACAAGAAAGGAGTGTTGTGTCATCGAAAGGGGTCATCTCATGACGACCATTACTCGTGGGTGGATGAAGTCATTCCGGGGGGATTCGATGGTCATGGTAGTTTGATGCCCTCGTGTGTTACATCATGTATGGGGGGATGGGGGTTCGTGTGTGTGACTCCTGGACAGAAATGCGGTGCTTTCCTCGAAAGTTATTCCATCTTGTCCAAACTCTCTTTTTTGTGCTCATCAAATCCTTTTTTTTCTCCATGATCCCTCCAGAGTCCGACGTCGAGATGGTTCGATGCAAAGTGTAGAGAAACTTCGTGGATTCTTGAACTATCAACGAAATCCGGAACCCTACCGTGACCCTATTCAACGTCTGGAAGATTGGGAGGAAATTAATCCTGTACCTGATCGTGATGTTGATGTTGCCCATACTGCGTTGGAACGTAAGGTCCAAGCAGCACGTTGTATGGATTGTGGTACACCCTTCTGTCAGACACATACTGGATGTCCAGTGAATAATCTTATTCCCGAATGGAATAATTTGGTCTACCAAGATCAATGGGATGAAGCGATTGAACGACTACACAGTACAAACAACTTCCCTGAATTTACTGGCCGAGTCTGTCCTGCTCCCTGTGAGGGATCATGTGTAGCAGGTCTGATTGATGGCCCCGTGACGATTAAGAATATTGAATATGCGATCGTCGACCGAGCCTTCCGAGATGGGAAGATTACACCCCGTATCCCCGAAAAGCGATCGGGGATGACAGTCGCAGTCGTCGGATCTGGACCTGCCGGTTTGGCATGTGCTGATCAACTCAATCAGATGGGACATAAGGTTACCGTCTTTGAACGTGCTGATAGGATTGGTGGCCTCCTTATGTATGGGATCCCCAATATGAAATTGGAAAAGGAGACTGTTGATCGTCGTGTTAATCTCCTTCGTGAGGAGGGGATTGAATTCGTAACGAATGCGAACGTTGGTGTCAATGTTGATATTAATGAACTCAAGGCCAACTTTGATTCCCTTTGTATGGCCGTCGGTGCAACCAAACCTCGTGATTTGCCTGTTCCCGGTCGTCAATTAAAGGGTGTCCACTTTGCTATGGTACGTAGATTTGCGCAGGAGAAATCTTGTCTTGGTTTGGGCTCAGCGCACGAAGTGGCTCACAGGGCTTTGTTGCTCGTTATTTTTCCCCATCGCAGGAATTCTTGACGGCCAATCAACAGAAGTTGTTGATGACCAAGGAGGGTACATTGGAATCCCAATGGGAGAAGGATGTTTGGATTAATGCGGCCGGAAAGAATGTCATTGTTATTGGAGGAGGAGATACAGGAACGGATTGTATCGGTACCTCGATGCGTCACCGTTGCAAGACGGTGACGAACTTTGAATTGTTACCTCAACCTCCCATGGAACGTGCCCCGGATAATCCATGGCCTCAATGGCCACGAATTTTCCGTACCGATTATGGCCATGCGGAAGTCAAGGCTGTGACTGGGAAGGATCCTCGTGTCTATTCCGTCATGACGAAGGAACTTGTGGGGGATGCGGAGGGGAATGTCACTGCATTGATCACACAAGATGTCGAAATGACCGATAAGGGTCCAAGAGCCATTGAAGGAAGTGAACGTGAATGGCCTGCTGATCTAGTCGTCCTTTCTATGGGATTTGTTTCTCCCGAACAATATGTGTCGGAAGAATTAGGTCTCGACGTCGATCAACGAAATAATATCCATGCTGTGTATGGTGATTTCCGTACGAATATTCCTGGTGTCTTTGCAGGCGGTGATTGCCGACGAGGACAAAGTTTAGTCGTCTGGGCGATTAATGAAGGACGGGGTATGGCAGATGCTGTCGATCAATATTTGGATATGAAACGGATGGATGATTCCGCTGCCGCACAAGCGAAGAGTGCATTCTCAACAAACTTGAGTAGTCTTTCTCCCAACATTTAAAACGGAGGAATGAATGGAGAAAGAGAGAAGCGAGAGAGAGAGTGATGGTTTGAAGTTTGCTCGACTCTCTCTCTTGGAATCGATCTCGCTTTGATTGACTATCTGTCATAAATACTTTTCCTTCTTGTAAAGATAACATCCCCCATTGACTTTTTTACAACTAGAATCAAACGGGGTCGTATTTACAACAAGATCCTAAATTTATCATAGTTTACTCTGTAGCGTCATCTTTGTAAGTCGTTGGATTCTGGTTTGTCGATCTTTCTTCTTCATTGTTCGTAACCAATTTTGAAGAAAGGTTCGAACTTTTCCACCCAACATCAAATGGACGACGGTATCTTGATGACCAATCTTGGGGATATAATATTCATAACAACCACCCACATCACCAGCAGTACTACCAGCAGTAGTACCATCCTTCTTCTTCATCATCTTCCCTCCTCCTCCTAGGACCGATCGGAATCGATAGGCTACTTCCGCCGTCGCCGTAAAGGGGACAGTCTCATCTTCCATCCCATGAACAAATAATAATTCTGGAAAATAATCTCGTAGGACTGTCTTTGTTCGAATATGATTCCTCATAGAATCTTCATTATCAAGATGACCAAGACGGTGACGATTATGACGATCCGCACCATCATCCCTGCTATTGCTTTTTATACCTTCCACTCCGACCATGGCATCGTTGTCATCATCGTAATCGATATCATCATCAACAACATCACCAGTACCACAATCCAATTCCTTTAGTGTCGTCAAAAGATCATATAATCGATAGGCTGGAGAATTCTCACGGAATTGTTCTCTGGTATATCCATTACAAGCCTTCATGGGAGAGAATTCTGTAACACAACAAAAGGCACCCCCCACCCCCCAACGCAGAAACAAAGAAAGTATCAACACACAGAGTCAGTAAAGTAAGTGTAGTGTGGGCTGAGCTATCACTCCAACTTCACTGGTGCGTGTGAGACGACGTACCTTCCACACCTCGTGCAGCTTCGTAATCGAAATGATGTGAAATATCGTAGGGTCCTGAAAGGCCGACAAATAAGTCACAGATAGGAACAAGACGACTTGTCTTACTTCCCGGATGAGCAGTTTTGCTATCATCAACGTCGTTGCTGCTGTTCTTGCCGTCGTTGTTGTTGTTGTCATTCTGTTCGATTTTGATTTTCGTGGAGGAACTCCTACGACTTTGCCGCCTTTGTCGCTGTTTCAATGTTCGCTGTTGTTGTTGTAGAATGAGTTCCTTAGCTTGTTTGACGATCGTAAGGAGAGCAATATGTGCCCCGGAACTATGTCCCATGATACACATCCCAATGGATTTCTTCATCTTCTTATCATAATCATGTCGATGTGGTCCACAAACATTAGGATATTCCTTGGACAATTTGGAGATTGCCATTTCAATATCTTCAACCTGTATCGATGTATTTCCATCTGGATAGACACGATAACCCACAATCGCCACTGCCATGTTCAATGTCAAGAAGGATTGTGCAATTAATCGATAATACCATGGTTTCCCACTTCCCCATGCTCCACCATGAATAAAGACTACCATTCCATCCCAGTCTTCATCGTTGTCATTGGAATGTTGTTGTTGTTTTTGTTTTGAGGAATCACTATCGTTGCCTTGTTGTAGCTGTTCTTCTCGTTGTTGAGATGGAATTTTTGGTGGAAACATAAGGTCGATAATTTGAGATTTGTGGGGTCCATATCGTATCTGTCGAAGGGGTGGTTGATATCGTGTCCCATAGGTCAATTGAAGGAAGGAATAGACTGCCTGAGGTTGTGTCCCCATACCTAGGGGGATAGAATATTCGAGTAATCCATCTGCAATCGAACGAAAACCACCATCATCACGTAAATGATTCTGCCGTGATAATGAAATCCCTTTCGGACCAAAGACTATCCGAGTCATTCTATCTCCAAATGTTGGATATTCTCGTAAATGTGGATGATGATGACGACGAGGAAAAGTAGAAGTAGTAAAAACAGACCGACGATCACGAGGTGACCGCCGTCGAGAGGATGATATGTTGTGGTCATACCTCATTGGAGTCGTCATCGTCGTCATGAAAGACGAGAGAGATGGAGGAGGAGGACCACCACGATGTTGACAATCCGTACCTTGACCACCACCCATCAGGGATCTATTTTTCCATAGATCCATCTTCTTCCTCCCCATCAATATAGAACGATGAGTCGTCCCATATTGAGGAACTCGTGGTGCAGATAAGGATAGTTCTAATGCCTTTTGACTTATTAGGGTATCAACATCGTCGTCGTCGTGACCGTCATCGTCATTTTCTTCTGGTCGTCCTTCTTTCATGTTTCCTTTGTCCTTATATATTGTGAACTTTATTTCTTTTTTTGTTTTGTTTTGTTTGTTTGCTCTGAAAGTTATTGTGAATCTATTTGTTGTTGTAGTTCGCACGAAGTAAGTGAATGGTTTCCTTCGGTCCAAAGGTAGGACTGTCTCGATAGCCCCTCTACTCTCTATCATAGCAGGCGGTTGGCGGCAGAGTGATGACGCCCCATCGATCCACAAGAGATTCGTGTGATGCTATACATACGTATCGAAAATACATACCGTCACTGTCTGTTTCCATAGACATAACTTCGATAGGGTCAATTTAGTCGGATTTTCCCACTAAATCATTCCTTCGATTCTCGCCTTCAATGCTACGGATCCTTCTTCTCGACTAAGTCACCAGGTCCAAGGGTGAGTGAGAGTATGTATTCTTCACTGTGAGTTTGTCGAGTACCCTACTTCTTTGACAAATAAAGTAAGTCGTATCAAAGCTGTGTTCTTCTTTACGTAGATCCCGTCGCAAAACAAAAGGGACCAAGCGGGGGTTTGTTGTTGTTATTTCGTCCACATCATCGCAAGCATGCGGAAACAAATACTCGAGCCCAAACGTCTCGAGAAAGGAAAATCATTTTTACTACGTTGAAATCAGCAAAAGGATCATTCCGGGCTTCGGATCCCACAAGATCACCAATACGTGGTACCATAGGACGACCCAACACCTGATTGACTTGAAACATACACTGGAATAACTTATTTCAACACTTTTCCGATAAGAATACGACTGAACTTTGGACTCGTCAGGGAGGAAAAGAATTAGCCAAGGAGAAAAACTGTGACTGTCGCAATCTCCATGTGATGATGATTCCTCGAGTAGTATTCTTTTTCGACACATGCTCCAGTCGCGTAGGACTAGGAGTAGTAGAATTGTATCTCCTCGCCCTCCATCCCCCCGCCCCCTCCCCTGACGGCAATGAATGGGTCAGCCATTGGGTCGGGGTGGATGGCTGGTGTGGGTGCCAATTTTCTTCCGAGCGATACTCTTCTTGTGGGAAACGACCATTGCTGCAACCATTTTCCTGATGTTGTTGAAGCAGAAAAAGATTCGAAGTATCCCATCTTTACAAACCACCGTCAATTCTCTGATCGGTCTCTCTCACAGTTTTGATCGCATAGTCATTGAATTGAGACATTCGGTGGTTCATCATCATCATCGTCGTCGTCGTCCGGATCGTCATCGTCGTCCACATCGTCAATCACGACGGTTTCGTCTTCGTCGTTGTTTTGTTCGTCGTCTTCTTCGTGACTATACTGGTCATAATTCTCGTCATTTTTCGATTTGTCGGGTTCTTGACGTTCAATGGGTAGAGTTGACCCCACCCAGAATTAGCTTCGTAATTTATTCGGCGGGGCGTCAAAAGAGTCCAACGCGGAGGCGAGTCATTTGCCACCGCCAGAACAACAAACCGTGGCAATGGTGAACGCCTTGGGGTTGTGTATGGGGCGATAAATGCTCCCGTCGGTGGGTCTTCTACTACGTGCTTCGGTCGGTAGTAGTACCGGCTACCATATGATGAATTGCCGTACAGATACAACCATGCGCAAATTGTTGGCAACGGCAGTTGTCCCTTGGATTGTGACGGACTGTGAGGATCGAAACAACCACTTACCGTTCAGTCCTGTATCTTTGGAGAGTGCGATCAATTCTGCTACTGGGACATTGTTTTTGGGTGAGAAGGTACGAACCTTCAATGAGGCACGATTCTTTCACGACGGCAATGCTGATAACACCAAACC
>Ga0194115_10003554_pt1 | contig 17453 bp, 20 predicted proteins | sample TA2MahsurfametaG_3_FD_148656 | JGI IMG/M metagenome (GOLD analysis project Ga0194115, IMG submission 148656) | Freshwater microbial communities from Lake Tanganyika, Tanzania - TA2015002 Mahale S4 surface | ecosystem: Environmental > Aquatic > Freshwater > Lake | place: Tanzania: Lake... | reverse complement strand
TGAGATATTTCTTTCTCTCTTAGGGTTTTTTCTTCTGCCTTTTTAAGTTCTTCCTCGTTAAACTTAGTATTAATCGCAGCCTCATCGTTCTTAAATGCCTGTTGAGCGTTGACCCTTGCATTTTTATATTGGTCATCTATTGAAGAGAAATCAGTAAATCCTTTTGTTTGTGCTTCTTTTACTGCAGCTATTCTTGCTTTTTCTAGTGTTTCTAAATCCTGATTTAACTTCTGACCTCTTTTGAATATCTCTTGGTCTCTTTGATTAAGAGTACTAAGGTATGCTTCGGTTTCTACTTTACCACCCTCTTCAATTGCTTTTGCCCTTTCATCAGCTTCTTTCTTTTCGGTTTCAGCTCTTTTCTTAGCCGCTTCTGCTCTTGCCTTCTTTCTTTCTTCTTCAGCTTTCTTTTCGGCAACAGTTAATCTTTTACTTCCTTCATTAAATGCTTTAGAACCGGTATCCATTCCATCCAGTTTGAATACCATCCACAACACCATTACCAATATCTTTTGCAGTTGTTTTAACATTATCTACAAATGAAGTTACACCTTTTTTAACTGTCTCACCAACTTGTGCTACACCTTCTTTTATTAGGCCTAAATCAAATGTGAATACACCTTTAAGAACTTTTCCTGCTCCTTCACCCACTCCAATAAGAGTTTTGAAAGCATTTACTAAATTACCTACAATAAACCCTGCTAATGATTTACCAACATTTAATACTGCAGTAAATGTACCAGCTAAGACTCCCATTGTTGTAGAGAGTACTTTCATTACTTGTTCATTCTCTAATAATCCTGCCAGTAGGTCAGCCAATGCCATAGCAACAGGCTCAATTACTGCAAATACACCATTCATTATTTTTTCAAATGCTTCGGTGATTTTATTCAATTTAGCTTGTCCTTCCTCAGTACGGCTTAGTGATTCTTTGAATGCAGCAATAGCACCAATAATAAGTGTTACAGCTCCTAATGCTAGTTTGAAGCCTGTACTAAATTTATTCAGTCCTTCATTAAATCCTTTAATTGCTCCACCAACTTGTCCGATAGGACCAGGTAAGGATGCTAACTTATCATCAAACTGTCCGGCTTGGAAATTAACTTTATCTTGTGCATCGTTTAATTCATCTAATTTTTTTCTCAACTTTTCAAACTCAGCAGTGCCACCTTTACCTTCATCGGAAAGTTTTTGTAATTGGACAGTAGTTTCTCTTATTTGAGATTTTAGGGACTTAAACTTATCACCAACACCTTCAGCCTGATTACCTAAATCAGTTACCTGTTCAGTACCTGTGACTTCAGTCTCAACTACAACACTATATGTACTAATATTTTCGGCCATGCCACATTCTCTTTATTAATTCTTTAACTTGTTTCCAAGTATATGGTATTTTTCTACTTCCTTTTGCAAAATCAACTTTATCTGATATTCCATAATACTCACCACTATTCAGTAAATCTATAATATTTTTAATCATATGAATATAACATTTAATTCGTAATATTTATCGTACCTTTCATAGATGAATGATATTGACAATTATAGTATAGTGTTGATGGTGCATTATATTGTACATTAAAAGTTATTGTACCAACATCATCACCATTATTTATTACACCGATATTGTATGCATCGCCAGTACCTGTACTAAAATTGGTTTTAATCCAAAGTGGGTGTCCACTTGCATTCATCTCAAACAAATAGGTATTACCTCTTTGTAGGGTTAAAGTTGGATTACTACCTTCAATACCTCCACTAAACACATATGCTCCACTTCCATCATTTGTTACATTGAATATGGTTACTTCAGGCTCTTCAAAAGAACCCTTTAGTATTGGACCTAATAGCTGAATTGTACATTCACCTGTGGATAAATTATATTCGTTTATTGCTCTTAAATGATAATCATTACCTCTGAAACTTACAATATCATTCAATTCCATTTCAATATAATCTGCCAATGGAATGATAGCAGATGCATTTAATAACCTAGTTGTTGGATTAAAAAGAAGTGTTACATATTCTTCCCAATATTCTGAGTATAAAGAAGCTAATGGTGCAGTACCATATACTGATTGTTCATTAAAAAAAAGAAGTGATTTAGAATCGGTTGTTGGAAAAGAGCCGGTTACTACATAATAGTTATCAAAATAAGGAAACTCTTCAACCGATGGTTTTACCAACGTTTTTGGGTCTGATGTGTTTTGAAAACCATTTAGATAATATTGCTCAGAACCTAATGTACCATTATAATATAGGAGACGGGGTTGTACTCTTGCAGGTGCAAAACTCTGGTCACCTATATAAGTGGGAATAAAAATTGGTATTTTTTGTGGATTTAAAACTGGCATAACATAATTATTTTTTTTATACAATATTTCCATTTATACAAAAGTCTAATGAACTAACAACAAAACCATCATCATCAATTTGTGCAATATATCTTATATTACTTTCACCCGGCACTTCCCATTTGTAATAATTATTTCCACCAACGTAACCAACTGTTAATGCAGTATTTGAGTAGAATCGTGTTACTAATGTTGGTGAACCTTCTGCTGCATATACTGGGAAAAGATAAGCATTTACATCAGCACATGCAGTAGCTGGGTCAGCATAACCTGTTGATATATTGTATGTATAATATATTGATGCCGGAGGTGTTGGATTTGCTCCTGCCACCGAGCCAGAAACACCTGTATTTGCTATTTGTAACAATTGTGTAGATGAAACTGATGTTTTTACATTATACGTTCCTTGTGAAAAGAAGTTTTCCTGATCAATAAAATATTGTTTACCAAATTCTCTATTGGCTTCTTTACTAAATTGTTGTGAAATAAAATCTTGGTCTAATGTATCACCAAAATTTAATTCATTTACAGCAAGGTTGTTAGCTGGAATAATCTCTATTTTATCATCTAAATTTATATATTTATTGAAATCAAATCTTCGGCCTGTATTATACCATTTGTTAAAAGGTTCTACAATAAATTCGTTTCTTACAGTCTTTGAAGGGTATATGACTAGGTTAAATTTCTTTTGTATTGATGTCAAAAAATCTATCTTCTTAATTCCATTTGTACCAAATGGCATATTGGATGGTATATCCATTACCCAACCATCACCTAAATTTGCTACTTTGATTACCTCTAAAAATGATTTTATCTCATTATTAGGCTCCATTGTAACAGTTACTGAACCATTACCTTCAAATGTTTGTAACCATTTAAATTTAAATTCATAAGAGCCTGAGTTCAAAAGGGCTGTATTAAATCTCTGCCCTATTTCTACCTTTTGTACTTTTGTTCCTAATGTTCCATTATATTCTTGTAATTCAGTAAAAAAATTATTTATTATCGTAGTATCAATGGTTGTAGAAACTGATGTATCTTTGTTTACAATACTAAATTCTAATGAAGGTACTTTACCCAATCCACCAGCATTACCACTTCCACTTATTTCAATACCAAAATTTATATTTCCTCTAAGTGAAGATGAGTATTCCAATGCGTAAGTCAAGTCACCACCCATCTGTCCGCCAGGATTCTTTTGTACATTAAACCACGGAAATGTATAAGTTGTACCTAATGATGGTTGCCAATTTGTTTGATTAGAACCTGAGAATGGTGCTATACGAAATAATCCATGCACCTCTAAGTTTTCTTCAGCAAATACAGGGTATCTCAGCTGACGATTGAGGAGTAGATATATATCATCCAATCCACCATTATCTATAAATGATGATGAGTATGTTTGATTTGACTCATCAAATATTGCATCCCAAACTATTTTTGCTTTAATGGCTGGTTTGAAATCTTGTACACACAAACCATCATTTTCTGCATCAATACCAAACTCAGGCGTTTCAGGATTGAATAATATTTTTTGTCCATATTCTGCTAAAGGGTAAACAATATTGTAATTGAATAGAGAACCGGACCAACTGCCTGTTATATTTTGTATTGAAGCGGTATGATTGTATTGGGATAGGGAAGAAAGATTTGTAAGAAATGTTCGGTTTATTTCTCTAGCAAAAGATGATACTGCTCCAAATATAGTTACCTCATATGAATCAATAAATTTATTTGCAAAGATATTTACTTTATTTAATTGAAGATATCCTTGTGATAGGTAAACCCCATTGTAATTTATATAAGCAGGGACCTTAACATTTGTTGCAAAAGTATCAGGAGACTGAATAGAAATATCATAAACATGCTCAAAAAAATCATTATTTTTCTTCGTGCCAGGTAACGTAATTTGCCTTGTAAAATCGGCAGGAATAATACCCAAATCAAAAAGACCTGTAACATTATTTGATAATAATATATCTTCATCTTTGAAAAGGTCTAAGATGGTATCATTAGCTACTAATTGAAATTCTATTCCTTGTGTAGATAATATTCCCATTATAATATAAGTTTATAACCTTGTCCAAAATCAAAATCAAATGCATATTGAATAACTTTATCAACTACACCTGTTTTAAATACTATACTATCTGTATTGATTGTTACTGGAAGTAAATCAGTTGAGGATTTAACCCAATAGATTTCTTCGGATACTAATAATTGTTTGAATATTTCATTGTAATCTTCATCAATCCAATCACTATTTACTGAGATTGATTGTTTGGAATCTACAATATAATTTAGATTTGAACTTTCATATTGTTCGTAAGAAAGTGTTGTTCCAGTCCACGTACCTAATTGAGGTTGATAACTACGTTTTGTGGTAGAAAAAGATTGACGATTAACCATATAAAAGGAAAAGAAATCAAACTGCCCATATCGGTTCTTAAATTTAATACGAATATTTGGGAACTTTTGTTTACAAACCACCTCAAAATTTAATGGTGTTCCTAATGCAACACTGCCTGAAAAGGCTTGAATAGAATAGTTTTCTGAAAGGGTACTTATTGGAAATCCACCTTGTTGAGGTGCTTGTGGGTAATATTGTACCTGTTGTGAAGATGATATACTTCCACTTAAATTAAATACACCATTTCCCAAAGAGCCTGTGTAAACTAATTTTGTTGGTACACTACCGCCTGTTGTTCCTACATATACACTACCTAATCCTATATCTTCTGATAATACTGATTGAGATACAGGTCCATCCGTCATCAAAGGCCAATGTATAGATTTAGATGCGATTTGTTGTCCAATAGGTTCATCAAATATTGCGTATCCATCCAATGCTTTGAATACATCAGATTTGATATGCGAACCTGTCACATTTACCGATGCAGATAAAAAAGAAAAATATCCATCTACTGCAAAATATTTTATGTTTGATGATTCACCCTCTGCAGAAGAAGAAAGTGCTGAATTGAGTATTCTACCAACATCAAAGATACCAACATTACTTACGTTTGGATATTTTATTAGGGTATAATTTGATAATGAACCTGATTGTGAGGGTAGACCACTCCAATAATAAAGTTCTAATATGTATTGGAAAGATGATGAAAGTACAACATCTCCACTCTCAAAAATGGTAAATATCGTAGGAGATTGTACAAGTGAACACGTTGCAGGTGTTTGTGTATATGATAGAGCCATCTAAAATATTTTTATTATTTTAACCAATTTAGATGGAAAAGTATTGGATGTTAGGATAATTTACGAAATACTTGCTTTACTTTACCAAATCCATCTTTTTCCAAATAGTATCTCATATTATCAGTTACTGTGGTAATGATATCTGCTTTTATATATTCATCAACTTTATCCTTCAATAGAGGATTATTTGCAGCTCTCACAACAAAATTAAATTGTGGTTTACGAGATAACTTTATTCTTTTTACAACTTTTGGTGGTGTATTCCACCATACCATATAAGAAATACCATTTAGGTCAAATTGATACCTTAAATCATCTAATTTAAAATATGATACTCTAATCCTATCACGCATTAGACCAGTCTTTACAGGCGCTCCTGCTTTTGCTAGGTCTTCATATGTTTTAGCTATTTCTTTTAATGTTGCCATTAACATTCAGTTTGTACACCTTTGATATCTAATGCACTTCCTAATAAATCAGGATATAAACATATATCTTGCGCATTAAATACTTGTATTTCAAATGTACATACCCAACCTGCTAATGCGTTTGGAAAATCATTTTTAAATGGGATTGCATTTATATCTGTTACGATATCAATTGCTTGTGTGCTTCTTTGTGTAAAAGATAGCAGGTCATTTAGTATAGAAAGTGTGTTTGCATGTACACTTACTACATCATCAGTACCAAAGAAAGGTATAGTTTGTTCATTTGTACTGCCGGTGCTTTCGTTATCTTTTAATTTTACTTTATCAGCAATAGTAAGTTGGACTGTATAATTGAGGAATTTATCACTAAAACGTGCATTAGAAATTAGAATATTTCCTAAAGGGTATTGTGGAAATTCATCATCATCTATACCAAATTTATCACCATACGATACTCTTTGTATAGATGGATGGTTTTTCATTATTGTTTTGAAAAAATTAAGTACGTTATAATATAAAACGTAATTAGTTCCAAGATTATTTACTATTACTGCTGCCATATCTTTATAAGTTTATACCACCAAAGTATGCATTACCCATATCAGGATAAATCTGAGTTTGATTTCCTACTGATTCGTAGTATTGTGGGATATCATTTGAGAATGATATTAAATAGTTCTGCATTCTCGTTGCGTAGTAATCAGCATTATTCATAGCTTTTTGTAAAAGGTAATCTACTTCGTTTTTGCTTATTGATTTTGCCGTTTCTGTTTCATGCTTAACCGCACCCTCACTTTTGAATTGCACCCCACTAAAAGGGATGTATTCAACGCAGGAGTACCAAATTAGGGTTGGTTTGATGTGTTCTTTCATAAGGTCTTGATAAGCAGTACCTAATGAACTAAAAGTACCTGCTTCTATACGAGCCTGTAAGAAATCAAAAAGTACAGTACCTAAAAGATTAAGTATGTATTTATCTTGTGCAGTTCGGACAAAGTTCAATAGGCGGTCCGCATCAATTGAACCTTGCAATGGAGTATTTTTAATTATATCGTTACGTGTTACAAATAGTGCGTATGCCATATTGTTTATAATTTATATGTTACAAAATTTTTAGAAAAGTTTGGGTTACTTGGTGTGTAATCACTTAGAGTTTCATTTTCTATATTTTCATCTACAGCTGATGGATTATCTTCTATTTCAGCAGGATTTTCAGCCTGTTCATTTATTTCTTCTTGTACCTGCTCAGTTGTTTTACCTGTTTCTTCAGCGGTTTGTGAAAGTATAACCAATGGTGTTAATTGTTCAAAGTATAATTGAGAATCAGGATATCCACCTTTATCAAATGCTTCAGCTAAAAAGTTTACAATTAGATTTTGAAATGGTGTAATAGTCATTGTTTGTAAAATAGAATATGCTGTTTTCATTTCCTCTGATTGTGAACTAAAACCATTTGATATTGTTCGGATACCAAACAAAAGGGGAGATGTTACTCTATGTGCAACTAAGATTCGGTCTTGTGCATATTCTGCTACATATCTTGTCTTCTCATGCAAATTATCGGTTTGTATTACATCAATGGTTGGTTTCCTTTCAGGATCATCATTAAATGTTACAATAAACCTTCCAGCATTTCTTGTACCTGTAAACTTAGCTTCAATCAGGTCTTCAATTGTATCTCTTTCCTCAGGCGCTGGAATACCATTGTTCATATTCAACATTACAACAGGTAAGAAACCATTTTCAATATTGTTGATATGTAAGTTAGATAATTCAGCTTCTACAAAAGATAGCTGAAGGGCAGGAATCCAATCAGGCAATGAGTAATAGTATTTGCCTGGCGTATAGTTTTTAATCCATAGTATTTCCATTTTATCTCGCGAAGTACCAAACGCAGGTATCTTCTTCTTGTATCTTTGCGCTTTATGGTCACTCCAATCTGTGCAATAATAGAAGTTTTGGATTTTCGGTTCATCATATAGTTTTTCTGCTCTAAAGTTCTGTACAGGTGAATGGAACAATTTTATAATTTTTTCATGCTTATCATCCCAATAAACTTGGAATACAGCATTACCAAAAAGTTTTAAATCAAATGCAACTCTTTTTATTTCCTCTTGCGGTAATATCTTACCTAATGTTTCTACGAATTCAGAGTTCTGAGTATAGATACCTTTACCAAATACTAAATCTGCAATACCTTCTATACATGCTGCATTAGTTGTTGAATTATTATAAGCATCAATTATATTCTTAAAGAAATCATCAGGTCCAATTATCCCAACAGGCACCCATTGATAGCGTGTTTTTGTATCCTCAGTAATGACTGGGATTTCTTGTTGTGCTAAATTTACAACCGCTAAATTTTGATTTAATTTCATACTATTCTAAGATTATATATTCGTTATCAGTTACATTACTTACATAAACATCGTTCACAGGAATTTGGTTTACATAGTTTGCTTTATCAATTGACTGAGAATGTAATACCTGTACACTACCATTCCATATGGAACAAGTTGTATCAGAAAGATATGCTCTATATTGGTCTCCTACACTTGCGGATACTAATGTAGAGACTTGGGATGCTGTGAATTGTAGTTTACTTTCATACGGGTCATATGTGTAATTTGCTAATGATGCTGATGAATTAACTAAAGTAAACATATCCTGCAGATACAAAGTAAGATTTGAACTGCCGGTAGGTTGTACGCGAAATGTCCATAGGTTACTTCCTGATGAATAGAATGTTAGCATTATCTCGTCTTTATTTTATATTTTAACAATTTTGGAATGTATTATAGTAATTGACATAAAAAAAGGGTAACACCTGTGCTACCCTTCTTATTATTTCTTTTCTATACTATGAGTTTGTATTTCCTACAATAGTTGGTTGATTCGCCATAGCTCCAAATGGGTTACCAAATGTTGAGCCTGATACGAATGGTGCTGGGAATGGTTCTAAGCCAGTAAATGTTACTGAATAACCATAAAGGTCACCCAATGCCGCTCCTGTTTGAATAGTACCACCGGTTACATCTGCACCCTCTCTCTGTCCAACCAAAAGGGTATCACCCGCGTTAGTGTGAACAAAGATTTGAGGACGTCCATAAGCCATCAACTTTAATTGAGTAGTCATCTCATTAGTTAATTTCTTTAAGTTAAGAACTAATTCCTGTGAAAAGAATGTAGTACCATTATCTCTTGAAGAGTTAACTGTTTCAGTATAGCTAGAATTTCCTTTTAATTGGTATTGATAAGCGATTAATCCAGAAGGTAAACTTTCAATCAATGCATCAGTATTCGCCTGAGAGGACGTTGATAATGAGCCTGATTCATAATTTACAAAGAAAACTGAATCTAAACCGCCGATTGAATCTTTACAAGGTTCGTTTCTACCAATTGTTAAGTTACAAGCCATAGTTTTTTGTTTTTTAAGTTAATTTTTTTTGTTTTTAATAAAAAGAGTGAGAGAGGGAATAATACCCTCTCATTATTCACTCAATATATTAATAATTCTTATGGATAGCAATATCAGTACCGATACCATATTGTGTACCCGCTGTGTATCTCATAATGATACGATAGTTTTGTGAACCATCTAAGTTAGCCATATCCAATACTCTTACTTCGTTATGGTCTGACAAAAGTCCTGTACCAAAGTACAAGTTTGATTTTTGTGCTGCTACCATAGCAGAAGATGCAAGACCAGGGCAATGTGCTAATTCAATACCATTAAAGTTCAATGGCTTCTCTCCAACGTTTAATTGGTTGTTGAAACCATTTGCTCCCTGCGCTCCACCAGCTAATGCTTGTTGATAAGCCTTAACTACGTTTGTAGGGATGTAAATCAACAAGTCCTCTTTACCATATACCTCTGAAGGGATTGCATCAACTAAAGAATTTAATTTAGATAATACATCAGTAGAAGTGATTGAGCCAGACTGTGAAGATGTTACAGGTGCGTTTGCTCCACCTGCTACAACTGAAGATGATAGGGCGGCATATAATCCACCAAATTCACCATTAGTTGCGTTGTTTCCTCTCCAAATAGAGATTTCAGTAGCCTGTGCTACTTTACCTGCTACATAAGAGATTAAGAAATCGTTGAAATCTTTTGGAATTTCATCAAATGCAGAGAATCCTAATTGAAGAGCTTGCCAGCTATCAACGAATTCTTGCTTACATAATTCAAGGTTTACTTGAAGTTCTTTTGGTTCTAAGATTCTCTCAGAGAGAGCCACAGTACCAGAAGTGGTAAAGTTACAAGATGCATCATTTACGATTGAATCAACTGCAATCTTTTGGATAACACTCTTAAACTTCACATTCGGCATGATTGTGATGTACTGATTGTCCAAAGTCTTAGCTGATAACAATGCCGCTGCAATGTACTTACCTGCGAACTCACCAGCGTAGGTTGTTGTAACGCTAGGCTGTGTGAAATTTTGTTGTTTTTTCATTGTTACTAATTTTTTTTTATTTATAAAGTTTAGATAAAACACTGTTTTGGTAGTTTTCTACTTTCAATGTTTTATTGAATTTTATGTTTAATACTTTTTGTGCATTTTCATCTATTGGTGCACCATCCAATTTAGGAAGTTCTTCTTCCTCTTCTTCAGAATCTACAGCTGCCATCTTCTCTGCTTTATCGCCAGGTAATGGTTCAGCTTTAACTTCTTCTGCTTTCTCACCTTCTTCTACAACTTTTTCTTTTACCATTTCGTTGTATTTCTTTTCTAATTCTTCAATACGATAAGTCATTTCTTCCATCTTCTTTTTCATTTCCTCATCTTTCTTCATATCTTCAGAAATAGGTTCTGCTGTTTCCTTATCATCTTCCTTATCATCATCACCCATATCACCACCAGCGATTGATTCCATTTCTACAGCTTCATCTTCTGCTTTTGTTTTTACTTCAACGTTTTCTCTCTCTACGATTTTTCCGTCTTTAGTAATGATTTTGATTCTTTCTTCTTTTCCTTCAGAATCACTTAGTACGATTTCATGCTCACCATCTGGTGCTGCACTTTTTGTACCACTATCTGATACAACATCTACATCTTCACCAACATCAAAAGTTGGGGATTGTAAGATAGTTCCATCAGCTAATTTTGCGTATGTTAATTCTTCCTCTTCTTTAACCAAAGCTAAGTTTTGGAGAATCTTCTTTAATACTAATGTTGCATTCATATTATTTGTATTTAGTTATTTAACAATTATATATTAAAATATAGTAATTTTTTTACAGTATTACACCATTAATCCATTTCTTAGACTCTTCATGCCAATTCCAATTTAACCCTTCAGGTTTTGGTATTGGTGAAAGCCAATCACCGGCTTCGTTTTGTACATTCCAAGATGCATAGGGTTGTTGTGGTTCAAAACGGTCTTTATCTTCATTGTAGTACATACCAGCTCCAGCAAATCTACCTCTGAATTTAGCATTGTAAGATGTTTGAATCCATCTACCACCTAATTTCAAATCTTTTGCTAGAAACTCTTGTCCTCTATGTTCTTGAGAATTATCAACAACTAAGACGGTTTCTACAATATTTTTTTCATTTATTTTTGCAAAGTGTGCCATAATATTATCTTATTGGTTCAAATACTCCTGATGCAGTAAATGTATGTACAGTGAATAGTACATCACCAAATATGTTTTTTTCTTCATATACTACTCCACCATTTGCTCTTTGTGGACCAGGATATCTAAATTGTGCAAAGCCACTACCGCCAGCTCCAGTATCATATATAGAGCCAGATGAAACAACTCCTTGTAATGCACCACCTCCACCACCTGTATTAGGTTGTCCATTTTCTGTTAAACGTGAACCTGCAATACCAAAGTATCCACCACCACCTAATGAGCCAGATGTAGTTGAAGCACCAGCTCCAATACCACCACCTGCTCTATAACTTCCAGTTGGTAAACTTAAATCCAATCTACCATTACCACCAATTCCAGTTCCTAATGTATTTCCTGCGAATGCAGCTCCGCCACCTCCACCACCTTTTGATGTTGGGTCACTAGCTGCAGCACCTCCATTATTACCTTGTATAAAAGATTGAGCATCTACAAATCCATTACCACCAGCTCCACCAAATCCTTGTCCACCACCACCTGAGCCTCCATTAGAAGCAGGAAACACACTGCCTAAAATACCTCCACATCCAGCGGCTCCACCACCCATAGTGAAAAAATTACTTCCATCAACTGAATTAAGTACAAATGTATTACTTCCAGATAAAGAAGTTGTTGGAGGGTCTGCACCACATACTCCACCAGTTGTAAACCATGAAGGTTGTCCTGCTCCGATAGCTACGGTATAAAATCCATTGCTTTTAATTAGATAGCCTGATTGGTATTTATATCCACCAGCACCACCGCCTCCACCAATATCAATACCACCTCTACCACCACCGGCTACAGTTAATACTTCGGCAAAAAAGTCCTGGAATGGTAATCCAGCTGCTCTTACAGACGTATCTCTTTGCGAACCAATAACGTTGTAGTTAAGATTTAACATAATTTATTTTAATGCGATTATACTTGCTGCTGTTGTTGAACCAGATACAGCAGTTATCAAACCTGGAATAAAGCCTGATGCAGATACAAATGTAAGAATAGAGCCATCTGCTGTTCTAACAGTCAAATCTCCTTGTTGTCCTACATACAATCCACCAGCAATAAATCCAAATCCAGTTACGAATGCTGAACCAGTTACTCCAAATACTTGAACACCACCACTAAATTGTGGATTTGAAACGTATGATTGTTGTGATTCTAATTTCATATTGAGTTATTTTATTTATTTAACAATTGTAAACCTTTTTTTATTGATTAGTAAGTAAAAGTACCTGATGTAGAGAATGTATGAAATGTGAATCCACCACTTTGTGTTATTGTACCCCCACTAGCAACAGGTGAACCTGAATATCTAAATATACAAACACCACCTATTCCATCACCACCTGTTGTGTTAGAACCATTACCAGCAGTACCAAAGCTTGATGATCTGTTTCCACCACCTGTGCCATTACCACCTAAACCATAGGTTACGCCATCTATCCATGCTCTTCCTGGTCCACCTCCACTTAATCCTGTATGATTACCACCAGCACCACCACCTCCTTCTCCTCCAGCTATAGTTCCATCTGAACTTCCACCATTACCTCCGAATCCTGCTAATGGACTTCCGGTTGCGTTACCAAGTCCAGCACCGCCTGATTCGGAACGTCCAGCACCACCACCCGAACCACCATCTCTACCATTATCAGCAGTACCAGCAGTATTTTGACCTTTACCACCACCACCGCCGCCAGGTGCTGTTTGACTAAGTACACCGCTTGATATTTGTGATTGACCTCCATTAGAACCAAATGTATTATTACCACCACTACCACCGGCACCAATTGTTATTGAATAATTTGTATTTGAAGGTTTTGCTACAAATGAAGATGAAACAAATCTACCTGCTCCACCACCACCACCAGGCTCAGAGCCCCCATTAGAACCTCCTCCTCCTCCACCACCACCTAATATTAGATAATCAATTAGTATTGTTTGTTTTTGAGCAATGACATCATCCATTCTTTGGGCACCTAACATCACATCGTTTACTAAAGTGTTTCCTATATAGACTGTTTGCATATTATAATGAATATTTTGTTTTGTAATTATTATAAAGGTCTGTAATTTCTGATGGTGATAATTCTCTATTATAAACACCAAATACACCAACATTTGCCTGAGTTCTTTCATCAGGTACGCCAGGTGGTGGGTTTACAGCCAATCCATCAAAACCTGAATTAGTTGCTAAAGAACCTGTTTTATAAACATTATCAATATAAACTGATGCGGATGTTGTAGAATGTCTTATACCAACCATAAAATGAAAATTAGTATCATATGAACCTGAATCTACCACAAATTGATTATTATACCAAGCATATTGTATTTCAGTAACAGTAGGCGGAAATGCTCCACCATAAGTACCAAATAACCAGTTTGTATTTATAGATGTTAATAATCTACCATGATAATCAGTTGCAGAACCAGATGATGCGTATATAGCAAATATTGTTGATGTTGTAGCTTGGTTAGGAGTAGTATCTCCACTTGCAGTTGTTGTAAGTCTAGAAGATGTTAAAAAGTTAAGTGAACTACTTGGTCCTACTGTTACACCTGTAAGTGATGCAGTAGCATCTGCAAATCTACTTAATAATGTTGATGATACTCCATTCCAATCTTCAGAATCAAAGTACATTTGAACTGAACCGGTTGGTATGGGAAAAGAAACGGTTTCGTAAGTATTAATCCCATTCCATACATTATTCATAAAAGCGAAAACTTGTTCACTTCCTACAAACATTTCATTTGATACTTCAGGCATATCTTATTTTTTTTGATATCTACTTTTTGTTGCTTGAAAGTTAAAAAATACTTCACTAGCATTTAATGCTCTCCCATATATTTGTATTTCTCCAACTCTACCATCGTATCCTACAGTTCCTTGTCCTACTGGTGATGTAAATACGTTTGCTCCTATAATAAAAGGGCGATCAACGTTACCACCACCATAAGCTGCTGGAAATGTTTGTGTTGAATCCTGAACTCCATTTATGTATATTCTTTTTCTGTATCCTAATTGAGATGCATTTTCAAATACACAAGCATAATGGTCCCATCTATTAGTAACTAAATTTGCAGTTGATGTTAAATCGCTGTTGAACATAGCAAATTGTAATTTAGAGGAACGAGCCTGTATGTGTAATCCATTGTTGTTTGCAAAGTTACCTTGTGCAAATAGACACACATCTCTGCCAGAGATTACATCCCACCATCCCCACCATTGAATTGTCCAACTACTACTTATTAAAAAAGTTCTACCGGTAATATTTTGGTCACATCTCATTTGAGAACCATCTCATTTGAGAACCAGTAGTATTTGCAGAAGCAAAATCAAAATAACCCAAATCAGCTGATAGGGCTATTGAGCCAGATGTTACAGTTACATTATTCGTAAAACCCGTATAAACATCTTGTAAGATAGTTCCTATATTAAGAGGTGAACTTAATTTACCTATGTAATCTGCTGCATTCAAATCCATATATAGACTATCATAGATTAATGCCTGATTATTGTTTGCTACTGCTGTAAACATATTATACGAAGTTTTGTATTTTAGCTAAGAAAACATTTGAAGAATCAAATGATACAAAGGTTAAAATATCAAATCTACCACTACCTGATGTTGGAATGTAACGGCTACCACTCACTTGCTTAACGTTAGATGAGAATGAAGCTGTTGGCATTGCTGCGTTGTTACCACCTTGTCCTGTTGTAATTAACATAGTACAAGTCTCACCAGGATTTATTCCGGTCACATTATAAAATGTTGATTGAGTTACTAAACAAGTATAATAATTACCTGCATTAAAATCAATTGATGCTGTATTTGATGCAATACTTGCCGATACCACATTACCTAAAGCCGAACCTGTTACAACTAATGAATTTGATACAATTAATGAACCTGACACTAATGCTGTACCTGAGAATGGAAATCCAGTCCCAGTTCCACCGCCACTACCAGTGATTGCAGAACCAGATATTACATAAAGTGTATTTGCATCTTTTGTTCCTAATGCTGCATAGGATGCGGAACTAATAAAGATTACGTGCTTTACCGAAGCTAAACCGGTAGTTGTTGGTGATACGTTATCTATTAAAGAACCTGTGAATGATTGTGAAGTGATTAAATAACTTCCAGTCACCGATATACTTCCTGTCACACCTAAACTGCCTGTTATTTGTGCTGAACCAGAAAATGGAAATCCTGTCCCAGTTCCTGTTCCACCAACTAAAGTAATTGATGCAGTACTATTTGATATTGTTAATGCCTGTACAGCACTTCCACTAAATACTAAATAATTTGCAGTTCCTGCTACATGCGTAGAACCAGATGCAAATCCCAATATTGCTGTTGTTCCTGATGTGCCAGATGTTCCTGAAGAACCTGCTGATAAGTTTGAACCTGAGATAACATACATTGTATTTGCATCTGTTGTACCAGCTGCAAGTAATGCACCATATGAAGAACTATCTATTGTTATAACGTTTGTAACTGCCGGTACATTTAGGTATGTATCGTATATGTTTGATATAACTGAGCCACTAAATGCACCTATTGATTGATTTATTGAACCAGTCACACCTAATGATCCTGTTATTTGTGCTGAACCAGTCACACCTAATGATCCTGTTATTTGTGCTGAACCAGAAAATGGGAATGTGCTGGTTGAAGTACCACCACCAACTAAAGTAATAGATGCAGTACTATTAGATATTGAAAGGGCTTGAACTGCACTTCCACTAAATAATAAATAATTTGCTGTACCTGCTATGTGTGTAGAACCGGAAGCAAACCCTAATATTGCTGTTGTTCCTGATGTGCCAGATGTACCTGCAGACCCATTAGTTCCATTTACGCCACTTGTCCCATCTTTACCTGATGTTCCACCTGTCCCATTTGTTCCGTTTATTCCTGAGGTTCCAGATACGCCTGATGTACCATCTTTACCAGATGTTCCTGCGGTACCGTTTGTGCCATCAATACCTGAAGTTCCGTTTACACCACTCGTGCCATCTTTACCACTAGTACCAGCAGTACCATTTGTGCCATCTTTTCCAGATGTTCCTGCGGTACCGTTTGTGCCATCAATACCTGAAGTTCCGTTTATACCTGATGTTCCATCTTTACCGCTTGTTCCAGCAGTTCCATTTGTGCCATCAATACCGGATGTTCCAGATACACCTGATGTACCAGAACTGCCACTACTTCCTGATGTTCCGCTTGTGCCATCCTTACCTGATGTGCCGCTTGAACCGCTTGTGCCATCCTTACCTGATGTACCATCTTTACCTGATGTACCTGATGTGCCATCTTTACCTGATGTGCCGCTTGTTCCATCAACGCCTGATGAACCAGAGCTGCCACTCGTACCTGATGTGCCAGAACTGCCACTACTTCCTGAACTGCCACTTGTTCCTGAAGTACCATCCTTACCTGATGTTCCACTACTTCCTGAACTGCCGCTAGAGCCCGATGTACCTGAGCTACCACTAGTGCCCGAAGTTCCTGATGTGCCATCTATACCTGAGCTGCCACTACTGCCTGAAGTTCCTGATGAACCAGAAGTTCCTGAAGTGCCATCTTTACCAGAAGTTCCTGATGTTCCATCTTTACCTGATGTGCCACTACTTCCACCACTTCCTGCAGTACCATTAGTGCCATCAATGCCGGATGTGCCACTAAGACCTGAAGTACCCGATGTACCTCCACTTCCGGCTGTGCCATTTGTGCCATCCTTACCTGATGTACCATCCTTGCCTGATGTACCTGATGTTGCTGCATTGAATGATGTACCATTAAGGATTAAACTTCCTGTAATTGA
>Ga0194115_10003553_pt1 | contig 17454 bp, 16 predicted proteins | sample TA2MahsurfametaG_3_FD_148656 | JGI IMG/M metagenome (GOLD analysis project Ga0194115, IMG submission 148656) | Freshwater microbial communities from Lake Tanganyika, Tanzania - TA2015002 Mahale S4 surface | ecosystem: Environmental > Aquatic > Freshwater > Lake | place: Tanzania: Lake... | reverse complement strand
ATTCCCCTTCCTGTATGCGGCAACTATTGTGTTAGCACTGTGGGATGGAACGGGTTTTGTCCAAGCTTTTTCAACATTTACGCACAACGGTAAGCATCGGAAAATCGGCCGCCAATCTCAATCTTCGGCAGCCAAGCGCGAATACGACCAAGTCAGGAACATGAGCAGTGATGACAATTTCGATCCGTTCGCCACAAGCCCGCACGATTACGGCAGAGACGGGGGTGATCGCCCTTTCGAGAGAGATACATCCTTAGGCGGTGCTCAGTCCTCCACTACCAGCGTCAAGAAACCCTTTGGAATCGACTACTACTCTTCCCTCAACAAGCCGGGACAACAATCATTATCGTCATCAGAAGTTCCATCAAATGTTATCCCAGCAGAAACATTTGATCCACGTATTAGCCCTCATCAGTATTCGACCAAGAAAACTTTGATCGATGACGCGACTTCGACGGGTCGTCCCGGGGATCTTGCCTCTCCGGGACGCCGACGCAGAAAAGTAGGAATCTTACTCATGGATCATGGATCCAAAAATCCAGCTGCGAATCAGCGTTTGCATGATTTAGCCAAGATATATCATCAACAACTTCAGTTCCACAACAACCAGAACGATGATGACGACACTTCTTCGACCCCCGTCGTCGAGATGATCGTAACGGCTGCTCATATGGAAATTGCAACACCGACGATTCCAGAGGGATTGGAATGGTTGTTATCTCAGCAGGTGGATGAAATTATTTGCCATCCCTACTTTTTATCACCTGGTCGACATGTCACACAGGATATCCCTCGTATCGTCCAGCAAGCCATTATTGACTTGAAGATTGATTCATCGATTGCTGTCCGAACGACGGAACCTGTAGGGTCGAATACTCTTCTCATGATGGGGGCCATACATGCGTTGGTGAAGGAACACTCTCAGGTCTTACGAGAAGCAAGCTACTCAAGCAACGGCAGCGCGTGAAGACACTGGCGGAAAGTCAAGTAAGACGTCGTAAAAACAGTACCTTTACAGTTAACATGCACCCCATTAGAATACACCTCAGCATCAGACCCACCCACCCACCCCCCAGATTTATACTCGATTTACGCTGTACCTACAGACGAAGCAAATTGCCGGACATCGTACTCCATTTCTTGCAATAATTGTGGGTCATTGGCAAGGTACTCTCTGACTTCATTCTTGTACCGACGAAACGTATCCACCAAGTACAATTGAAGGTCCTTTAGCAGCGGTGAACAGCTGGCTTGTAGTTGAACCTTGAGCTGGCAAACGATTGGCAAGACGATTTCGATCAACTGTTTACGACTGATTTTGGTCAACAACCTATTCTTTGCGACCGTCATTTGATGATTCGCACTCGGTAGTACATTCGGGTCGTCCAACGTCGTTGAACTCTCTTCTTCCTCGTTTGTCTTCCCGACCTTGAGATGTGGACATGTCAAAATGTAAAAGGCGTCAGTTAAGACATTCCATGCACTGGTATGTTCACGAGAAAACGTCTGTTGTTGGGTCAGCTTGAAGTGACAAACACGAGACAAATCTCCGTCATGACTAACGGCCTCCGCGAGAACCTCCTTGGCCAATCGAGCTGTCACACCAATCTTTTCCTCATCACTCAGTTTTGACAACATGAAGTCGTACATGCGACGTCGACGAGTTCGGCCAAGGTCACCATCCAAATAAATACCCTCAAAACCGACAGCGATACCTGAACCACCATCCCCTTGATTTGCCGCCGCAACGTAAATCGGATGAGCTGTACATTTGTTCAGTACAAACAACGCTTCCACGAAGTGGTTGAAGAATAATTTAGGCTGACGCGTGGAAAGTGGACCGCTAAGAACTGCTTCAGCCAACGTTGCGACGTGTTCATCGTCATCGGAGCACGCCACAAGAAACCTGTGAAAGAGCAGGCCTCGCCATTTAATGTAGTCTTGTAGTAGTAGACTTGAAAGAAGTAAGACTGCGTGTTTGCGGGTAATCGATGACAACGGATTCTGAGAGACAAAAAGGCTGGTTCCAGGGTCCGAAGTGCCCGACTGTAAACAAGTGGCCATAGTCGGGAGATACCGATCGACCATATTGGTGTAGCGTACACATAAGTCCCCCAACACAAGGAGGGCATTTGACTGTATGGATGGATTCGGATTAGTAACCGATGGGTGTAGTTCCCGCGCCAAGAGATTCAAGGATTGCTTGGCCAATTGTTCATCACGAAGACATAATTTACCAAGTACCGTAAATGCATGGGCTCGGATTGGAGTCGGCGTAGGGGTTGAGGAGTTGGGTAGTGTCGACGGAAGAAGAGTCTGAACCAATTCTTGAAGGTTTCGAGGAGGTGGAACGTGCATTCCTCGCAAGACGTCCGTTTCATCGGAATGTGTAGTAGCCTTTTCATCATCATCAGGTCGAAAACCAATCATATTCAATTCACCGACCAGAAACAGTGCGGAAACAGCTCGATCGTTGAATTCATGTTGGAAACACTCCGTTAGTTCCGCCTGACATGCGGAATATATGGCTTGAATCCATGTTTGACACGATATCTGAGCTTCAGCAGTCGTATTTAATTGAACCGAAATGGCACAGAGAGCTGCAATGGCAGATCCTGCGACTTCTGGACGAAAGGAAAGTTGCTGAAGTTCATTCGAAAGATCAGCCTGGATATCGGTCGCTGCAGCAGCGTCCAAGCCGGGGGCTAGCCGTGCTACGACAGCAAGACATGATCGTAGGGTTCCAAGGATCCATGTTTGTGGAGTCGTACGACATCGTTCCAATATTGCCTTCCAGGCATTCTCACAAAGTCCTTCCAATAGATGGGTTCGTTTGACCGATGTTACCATCAGCTTGACTTGTTTGGCTGTAGCCGAGGATAAAATTGTTTCCAAGAGACACCAGACCCCCATAATTTGTGCCTCTGAAGATTCGTTATCCGTCAGGCAAGTTATCGCGATGTTGACTGCCGATTTCCATAAATCTTTATGAATGCGATCTGGATCTTCCAGAGCTAGCTGATGGAGGCCGACTTGTAGAGAGTGACGGGTACCCTTTGATGAACCTTGACTTCCGGATGAAATGGCCACATGAGCCAACAATCTCCAGGCAGTTGCTGTAGCATTTCTTTGGTGATCAGTTTCAGTTCCATTCTGCGATTTCAACAATGGAGTTACTACAATTTGATCGAGACCGGCAATAGCCTTGGTAGCAACACCATCTTCCGCGACCATGGGCAAGACGCAGGTACTCCATGCTTGCTCAAGTAGAGTTGTCATTGGATGATCCAAGAAGGCAGCCAGAAGACCCGTTAGGGATTCCGCCGCTGCCTTTCGGGTAAGGATACTGTCCTGATCTCTGCTCGATTCACAAATCGTCCCAATGGAAGGTTCCGTCAAGGAATCTGAATGTGAATGAAAAATTTGTGTAATGGCAAGTACAGCAGCCTTGCGCACAGTGGCAGTTTCATCTTTCAAGGCCCGCCTTCGTAGTTGGTTAAGCAGAATCATATCATCTTCCAGCCATTCCGGACGATGTGGTATGACCGCCTCGATAGAAGCGGCGGCCCGTGCTCGTACTGGAGCTAGTTTGTCGATAAGTCGTCCCTGTAAGGCCTTCCAGAGTGCTAGTGGAAGAGAGACGGCAGGATGACCATCCTGAGTGGATGGAGTCTTGGGACTATCAGCAGTAGTACCAGAAGTCGGAAGAATGTGATCTTCTTCATGTACCGGTAGCCAATCCTGAACAAAAATTCTTCCCAAGAGGTCGCACGCCACGAGTCTATGGAGGGAAACTTTGGAGTTGGTAAGTTTATGTATATACCTGAGGAAGTGAGCCCGTTCCTCGAGTGGTAAGGCGGGGATACAACAGGTCAAACATTCAATGGTGGGAGTGCGGTAATTCGCTCTTTCCATACCGGGCGTCGTTGCAATTTTTTGAAGTAAACCCAAAAAGACAGACCAGACAGGTCGAGGTTTGATACTAGTAGAGCCCACACCCGACGGTGTTCCCAAAGTAGTCCCGAAAGACGATCGACGTCCCTTGAGCGCAGGAGGTGACAAAAGTGTAGCGGTATCACCTATGTTCTTGCCATCATATTCTGGTACGACAAGATTCCCATCGATGCTAGATCGTCGACGTCGTCCGGGTGTTTTCCTCCCCGATGTCGTTGTTGCTGTTGCCGGTGTGGCCAACAGCAGTTTCCCCGAAGATTGTCTCCGACGGCGGGATGGAGTATTGGTAGCATCCCCCAGGGAGGGTTGGCGATTCGTCGTCGTCTTGTTATTGTAGGGATGTTGCTGCTGCCGGGACAAGCCTTCCATGAGATCTTGAAGGGCGTTCGATGCTGCGACATGCGCATCGAGTTTCCCCCGTTCCCCACAGGGTAGAATGTCTTTGAATTGTAATAGATGAAGTAGACCCCGTGCGATGAGGACAGTCGTTTCATGTTGACGTTCCCTGTTGTGGTGGGTATTGCTATGAAAGAGACATGCCTGCCATGCCTTGGATGCATCCATCGTAGTTTGCTCAATGAGATGATATGTAGGAGGGAGGGCGGATTGAAGAGCGGCAGTAGTCCCAAAGGCTGCAATAAGTGCTTCCAACAATTGTTCCTTCGCTTCAAAGGACCACGACACGAATTCTTTCTGCATCGGGATCCTCGTGACAGCATGAGCGACTTGAAGACCTAAGTGTAAGTTCGACATTGATGATACCGATGCCGACGAAGCCTGATCCCTAACGTCGTCATGGTCAAGATCGTTTTGGTCATCATGTCTTGCTGGGTTGTAACGTCGAGTTTTCTTTTTCGGAGGAGATTTGGTGGGAGATGGGAATGGACCACCTACCTGTACACCCGTAGAGAGTGACAATCCCAGATCTGATTCTCGACCACAAGTCTCCAATGACCAACGTCGTACAAGGGCGGCAAGACTACTTAAGAGTTGAAGATCGACTAATCCACTCCCTAAGGCACCAGGAAGACGAAGAAGTTGTGCATATAAACAAGCCGCAGTCATCGCCTTCCATGTCAAGGTCTGTGCATTGGTACTGTCATCGAGGACTTCCTGTTCTGCTTCTACATCTTGTGTCGATGGTAGGAGAGCCTGGAAATGGACTCGATCTTGTAGAAGTCTTGCCAAGATTTCGACGAGATGATTAGTAGAATCTCCCAAAAGGTCACGAGCGCTTGGAAGTGGTGGTGGTTGTTGTTGTTGCGGTCGTCGTTGCTGCTTCTGCTGCTGCTCCTCCTGCTGTAGATGAAGGAAAAGTTCCTGTACCAGAACTGTCAAAGGACTGGAAGACGAATCGTCATCGTCCTGGTCATCCTCACTCTCACCAAAGTTGCTGTCGTAGTCCATGCGACTGCGGTCGTCGTCATCGTCATCGTCATCGTAGTCAAGATCGCCAGCCTTGACTCTATATAGCGACAACACCCTTTTCAATGCTCGTGAAAAATTAACATTTCCTTCGACTGTCATCGTCATGGCCATACTGTAGTGAATACAGCAGTTGTGCTAGCGTAGGATGGCCCTCACACACTCACTGGATGTCGTATGTTGCCGTAGCAGTGATCGACGATGGCTGTCTTCTTGTTCGTCTCTATCATCCTTTGTCTCTCGTGTGACGGTGAACAACGGAACCCCGACCGGCGCGCCTCGATTTGAATACCCGCGCCTGTCACGCAAGGCGTATGTTTGTACGTATATATGTAGGAAATTTGATAACAGTAAATAGGTTATCCATTGCACACGGTATGTGTGTCCTGTGGCACCGCATACATACATATTCTGAGTCACGTCATACGTACATACTATACCTATCACAGTGATGTTCGTGCACCAAATCGGGCTACATATGATATGACTGTGACAGTGAAAGTGACTGTGACAGGCAACATACGCGTACTGCCCCTGACCTCTACCGTACCTACCCTACCGTAGTATGCATACATAGTACAGTATTCAACCAGACACAATCCATCCTACTTTACAAAAAGGCTTCCAGACTCTCTTTCGACCACAACACGACCTTTCCTTCCGTCTTACTGTTAGCCAAGTGTCTTGAAATCAATTTTGGAAGTCTTGAGCAACGATTCCAAGTATGCAATGTGCGTTTTGAGAGCAGTATTTTCCTTCGTTAGCATAGGAACGGTCTTGAAGGCTGTCTTCTTCGACGGCGACGACGGGCCGCCACTGCCATTACCACCTCGGGCAGCTGCAGACGACATACTTGAGGGATCCAATTTCATCGTTACTGGCAACTTCGATGAACCCTTCTTCCATTGTTCAAAGGTATGCGCAGGGATGGGGGCAGGCGCTGGGGGGAAAATATCATCTTGAAAGGCATCGGATTTTCGAGGAACCGTAAACGACAAGGGATGGATCCCATCCTTATTTGTCAACTTCATAATACGGACTGTCTCACATCCCATGATATCATTTCCACGTTTGGGAATCACACAGTATCCCTTCCCGGGAATCGTAGAACGGAAACCATCGTTTAGTTTGTGGATATAGGGGTCCTTGTCCTCAAACTCATACAATCGGATGATCCCATCTCCCTTTCCACACAAATACAAGACAGACGTATCTTGATCGTACAAGGGGATCAAGGCACCTGATGCCGTATCGACAGCTTCCGTACAGAGTGGTGTCGATGCCTTTTTGATATCCCAAATCTTCATTTCACGACCAGACTGCTTCGAGGCACCCGTCGTCAAAATCTTACCACTTTCACCCATATAACTCAACTTGACCGATTTGGCACCCTCATGTGCGTTGTTGATTTTGATGGTAGTCTTGGCGGAACGAGCATCGACTAAACGAACTGCCTTATCCTTGTTTGCGATGGCAAAGTTATCTCCACGGACATCCCAAATAATGTCTTGAAAGAGATTGTCACATTCTTCATAGGAAACTACGGGGATACCGGATTCGACATCCCACAACTTTACCGTATGATCACCAGCACAACTCAAAAGAGTATTGTTGGCTGTAGGATGGAATCGTATGAGTTGAACCTTCTTGGCATGACCCTCCAGGTCCACCATGACATTGATAAAGTCATCTCCCTTTTTGCCCAATCCCTTGTCATCCGTTGGTTCCCAATCATCGGGGATGGACCAGAGTTTAATCGTCGCATCTTCCGAGGCAGTTGCCAACAAGGAATCATCAAAGGGAGACCATTCGGTATCCAAAACGCTACCAGAATGTCCCTTCAGAATAGGTGATGTCCCATCTTCGAATCGACCAGGACGATCATGCCGACCAACAATCAAGGGACCACCCCCACCAAACATAGCCACTGCCCAATATCTAGTACTCGCCTTGATATATTGTTGTTCACCTGTGGCGGTATCAATACGAAACCCCGTGTAACACAACTAAATAGGGGATTTTTGTTTTGTTCGGCGGCGGGGAAAAGGACAAGAGATAAGGACGGTTGGATGGGTTGGACGAAAATTTGGGTTTTTGTGAAAATAGAACAAGCAACGCAAAAATAGTGAGATGGTTTGTACTACGAGATACTCGAGAATGCATCCAGGATAACACTCGATCCCGGAATAGTCAAAAAGTGGGTCTTTCCGAGGCAAAAACCGTCGCGGTGGAGAGTAGTTGCCACTCATAAGAGCGATGGGACATTTAAGTCGTTGTACTTATCACGACACCACTTGGATCCCAACATTCTTGTCTACTTTGGAATTCTCCGAACCGCAACATACCTCATTTTTAGGCTGGTCACAAAACACATGGCGATACTTGGATCCTCTAATCTTGAACATTTTCTCTTTCGGTGTTGGTAGTGTTGAAGCTGGTGGTGGTGGTCGTCCGACGGCAACGGCTTAGTGGAGGGCGTTTCTTCTAAGGATAGTCCTGTCTGCTAAACTTTGGACTTGATGTTGTGTTTGGTGCTGATGTGTAAGTCACAGCTACGTCAAGTACACCCGACAAGTTCTAGACGATAACAGTCGGTAGAGTGTAGGGTTGCTTTGATGCCGAGAGCGAGTACCGATATGTCTGGAAGTTACGAGTTACCGGTCTTCCACCTCATACACATTTTTTTTCGTTACGTTCGTTCGTCCACCATAGCGGTTTGGCGCTTTTTTCTGGTTCATTTCTGCACCGCACGCTCGAGGAGAAGCAGTCTTCGCCGTCTCTTGGCGGATTTTCGAGGGATGCGGATGACGTCATATGTACCAGATCGCAGTAAAATCTACGCTTTCCATTTTTCGGGGAATACTGCGTGACAGAGTCATTGGAATTTGTAAGGCTCGGTCATTGTAGTGATGTTTTTTGGTCGAGATGGTCAGAAATGGCTTCCCGAGGGTCATTCCAACAAAATCGTCTGTCTGTTGTCCTTTCGGCCTGGCGCCAGCCAGAACACAAATGTATGCATAAATATACCGGTATTTACTATGCATACGGCTATCATTACCTTGCAGGATATGGAGAAGACTTCGGCATTCAAGGCAGAAAATCGAATACGGTCAAGCTACCAGCGAGACCAGGAGGATCTTGATTCCTCCCCAGGGATATGACATAACTGTTTGCATGGCAACGCCGTCACAGACCGTCACGTACCGTCCTGGGTTAACCGGTCAATCACAGACCCTATGGCTGATGACCGCCGACGAAGAACAAGACGTCTCGAGTAGGGGTTCAGACGATTATGAGCAGTTAGACCCCAACATCCCAATCTCCGCAGTGGTCGTCCCTAGCGAGGATGAAATGTTCAATCGTGTTCGAGAACTGGAGGAAACGAAACATGCACTTGAATTGGAACAGAAAGCACTTGAGTAGACGATTCTGGAGGAACGAGAACAACAACAAAAACAACAGCAACAGAAACAAGAACGAACATCGGAACCCATTTTGGCCATTGCAGTAAAGACGATTGATGATGATGATGATGACGGCGAAATGAGTATTTCTTCTTTCAAGTCAAGAAGGCGAATTCTCATTTTTCCAATGTTCCTTGGCGTCGTGATCTTGGTTGGTACGATCTTGGGTATCTTGCTGCCAGGAAATAACCAAGAAAGAAAGTCAAGTAGTAACTCCACCTCAATCGAGGTTACGAATCTTGTTGATCGTTAATCGACGGAATATGCAAGTCTTGACACGGAACAACTATTGATAGACGGAACGCCACAAAATCGTGCCATTAACTTTATGGCTCTCAAGGACGATTGGACTACAGAAGCAATGTCGACGAATGTATCCGTTCAAATGATAGGGGAACGATACGCTTTGGTTGTGATCTACTATGCCACCTCTAGCGAACAATGGAACGATGAAGTTAACTGGTTATTGAACACAACATCTGTCTGTGAATGGAACTCTATGAAGGGTACCTTGGAGGAAGTTAAAGGTGTCTCTTGTAACGACGATGGTCTTTTGGTGGCGCTTGATCTCGGTGAGTTATGGATGGAGAGTGGGAGGAAAATAAGGGTTCCTTCTAGGATTGTCCTCCTCGATTATCTCACGTCTAGACTATATGAACCTTTCCCAACCAACAAAAACAGCCGACCAGGGGCCTTTTCTTACTGTTAGTATACCAACAGAGATATCCTTTTTGTCAAATTTGCAACGTTTGAGTCTCTCTCAGAATTATATATCTCTCTCCGTGATTCCTGAGGAGATTCTCAACCTGACATCTCCAACATCCCTTGACCTCAGTGTCAACAACATAAATGGGGAAATCCCAACTGAGCTATTTAGTATGACATCTCTCTCCTTCCTCAACTTGCGAGACAATAGTCTGGGATCACTCTTTCATACGGAATTTGGGTTATTGACTTCCCTCGTCTACCTTGACTTGAGAAACAATACATTAACTGGAGAATTTCCAACAGATCTGAGTCGTTTGACTAGGCTGAAACACCTCGGTTTGTCAGGAAACAGTCACCTTGGTTTAGAGGGGCCCCGCCTGTCGGGGACTCTTCCATCAGAAATGGGTCTTTTGACTCGTCTTACATTTCTCGATCTGAGGGGAGCAGAATTGTCGGGATCACTTCCGTCGGAACTGGGTCTGTTAACTTCTCTCAACAATCTTGACTTGTCTCTAAACGGTTGGGACGGTACTCTTCCATCGGAGATAGGTCTCCTTTCTAGCCTTACACGGCTTGACTTGACAGGGACCGATCTCACAGGATCCATTCCGCTGGAGCTGAGTGCCCTTACGTCAATTGTGGAATTTAATATGTTTTGTACAGACCTGAAAGGAACTTTGGATGATATTTTTTGCAGTCAAATTGAAATTCTGTCGGATGGAATAGAACTTGGGGCTGAATGTTTCGGCAACCCGCCCCTCGTCGAGTGCAGTTGCTGCAGTACGTGTCGTGACGCCGCCGCCGACGATGAATTATATGGGCCCTACGGTTGAGACAAAGATATGAAAAGTAACCTCGAGTTTTATCGTAATTTATTTTTTGAGCTAGGTGATGAATCTTCTTGAGTTTTCATGATTTGTTTTGAATCTCGCAACTTAGGCCGGATTCCTCACAACATTTCGTGCAACAACTGCACTGGATTTCTGGTGGGTTTCCCAAACAATCTGCCGCCAGTTCAGTTCAACTGACGAATGATGATTGATTACAGAAAATGCTATCCAATCCGTCTGTGAAATTGTTGGCGGTCAAAACCAGAGAAGACAGGGAGCTTAAATTTCCAAGTTCAGACGGAAGCATTCCTGTCAATGCATTTCCACCCAAGCCAAGATACGTCAAAGCTGTGAGACTGAATAGATCTAGTGGTAGCGACCCGGAAAATTCATTATTTTGAAAATCCAAATGCCGTAGGTTGGATAGTAGGGCAATTTCCGATGGTATGGATCCCCGCAGACCCTTTGACCCTAGAGTAGTAGCGGACAGACAGACACACACACAGAGAGACAAATTAGCAATCAGCGAGTACATGACTGTGAGAACCCCAAAATACAATGGGCCAGTACATTTGATATGCTTTCACTTCCGGGGCTGCACCGTACTCACCCAAAAGAAGGTCCGTAACGGAATCACCATTAAAAGTGTTACATTCAATATTGTCCCAGAAACAAACGGTTGAGAATCCTTGCAGGGTAGTCCAGTCCTCCCCTTGTATGCCATTGCTGGTATAGTAGATTACCCACAGGGCATATCGTTCAGCTACGATCCGAATAGGTACTTGCCCTATACCTGTATAGGGACCGTCCCTCACTGTCGAAATTTCCTCCGGATGGAGGAATTCCTCAATGTTCATATAAGAAATGGCACGATTCTGTGGTGTCCCCTCCGTTAACATTTGTTCTTTGTCAAGATTAGGATACTCTCCAACTAGAAGATCAATCAGAAGCATGACTTCGGTTTGTTCCGTTATGGGTTCGGAGGGTGCGTTGTCCTGCTGTTGCTTCTTTTGAAGAAGGACTCCTGTAGTCACGGACACTACCAACACCAACATCACAAATAATACTACCCCTAAGACTTGTTTTCTCCTCCTCTGGGATCTAATCATAGTATGAGTATCTCCTTTGTCAATCATCTCGACTGCTACACCGGACACAGACACAGGTTGTTGTTCTTCTTGTTGTTGTTGTTGATACTGATACTGCCTTCGTTGCATAGTCAACGTGTCCTGAAGAGTTTGCTGTCGTTGTTCCATTTCTTGTCTTGTGTACTCGAGTTCTCGAAGACGATCAGCCATTTCATCGTCATCGTCGGTCACAGGAATGGCTGATACTGGTGAAAGGATGGAACCCTACCCCTCGTGTACTACGATTTGTCCTGTTGAAAAAATAGCAGCAATCCCTGGTATAGCGACAGCACCTGGCCTTAGAAAGTTCGTACTGTCATCGCCAATGGATTGCCTGTCGTTGTCTTCGTAGTTGTCGTTGTAGTTGTCCCTGTCGTCCTCATAGTCGTCGTCGTTGTCTTCGTCGTTGGTTTCCTTCAAGCGTTTGCCCTTGGTGCTTGTAGTAGTAGACGTGGCGGTGGTCCGCGTTGTTCTTTCTCCCTTTGCCTTCGGTTTGCCTTCTTCTTCTTTTTCTTTTTCTCCGAACCTCTCCTTATGTGCACCAACATGACTGTCACGGACTGCCTCCGATGGTCCGTCGTCGGGACTGAATTTCTTGTCAAAGTCACTGCCATCTTTTCCAGCCTTGAGATTCTTCTCTTCCTGTTTTGGATTTCTTCTTGTTTTGGACTGTCCTTGTGCTTGGGCTTGTGCTTTGGCAAATTCCTTTTCTCCTTTCATCATGACTTCTAAGACTGTGACTGTGGCAGTGGCTGTGACTTGTACTGGTTTGGATACAGTATCGATATCGATATGGTACCGGTAGAGTACAGTAGTTCTTGTTGGCAAGGATGTTGTGATTGTGATATTCTGAAGACAGAGATTCAAGTGACTTCCCTTCCTTTGAGCGACATTCCCCCCTTCCGCCTTCGAATCTGCCGGAAGGTATGATACCCTGAAACGGAATCATCTTCAGTCCAGGCATGGAAGCGGAATCATCCTTAGTCCAGGTATGACATGAAACGGAATCATCTTCAGTCCAGGCATATGATAACTTTTTACAGTTAGATGATAGACGGGAGATGGGAGCATCTGTTTCCAACGCCTTTTTCACAGTCAGATGTCCGTTCGCATCGGTTCCCTGCGACATTCGGTATGACTGTGACAGTGACGGCGACAGAGATACATTGGATGGTACATACATAATTTTCAGTATGCACGATACGTACATACATATCGATATGGATCTCACTGTCATGATGTCACGCTACCGTATTTGTGACGCACCAGATGATATCATCACTGCATCTCGCCTATCATACCGTGGGAAATCACATCGTCACCATTTGCAGAGCTGTCACGGACACGTGGAATATTCTCCTTTCAAGTCGTCGAAAGCCGAGAATAAGGTTAGATTCCCAAGATTCGAAATCGATCCTGGTACTCTATCAAAGCCCCGTCACGATATTTAACGAGTACTGCTCCAAAATCCTTCCATCCGTCATGATGACGCTTCGTGCGTCCGAATGAAAAAGGATTCTCCAATGATCATCGACCATCCAAAAGACGTCCCATCACTTCGTCGTGTGTCATCAACGCTTCCAAAATATTCATTTTTTCCAGTTCTTGTCGGACTGTGGATTTTCGATCGTTTGTTTTTGATTGATCCATTTCTTCATCGATTGACTGTGCGTTGCTCACTGACAGTGATCATCTACTACAACTATCTTTACAGATACAAGCAAAACACAGAACATAAGAACACAAGGACACAAGAAGATGAAGAATCTGTTCCATCATCACATCACTATCAACTCGAGTCGACGAGTCACATCATCGAAGAATTTCTTGTTTTTGTTGGTCGTCGTTGTCGTCGTGATGACTAGTACGTCGGTCGTTCATGGTTTTGGGACAATTGGGACTACGGTAACACGGTCATCGTGGACTGTATCACCTACTGCGAATATCCCCCCATCGGCCTTGTCGTTGTCACCAAAGAATGGCCATCAGTATCGTCAACACGGTCATACAAACAGCAAATTAGCAAGTACTGCTGCTGCGACGACTGCAGCAGGTGATGGCGGTGCGATGGACGCCATGTCCAAAAAGGGATTTTGGAACAAAGTAAGGGCAGACCATATTGTGATACCTTATGGTTGAGATATTCGTATGTTCTATCCCTGGTTCAATCCTTCTTTCTCACATGTCATGATTTCTGTTTTTTCCTTGTCGTCGTCTCTTCCTCCTCCTCCTCTATCCCCTTTCCCTTGCTTCCATTTGTGGTAGATCCAATCTGCCCTCCCTACCCCCCAAGAACGTCAAAAGCTTGTACCACTTGGTGTGATGTTCTTTTGTATCCTTTTCAATTATACAATCCTTCGTGATACGAAGGACGTATTGATGGTCACAGCACCCAAATCGGGTGCAGAAGTCATCCCCTTTATCAAAACTTATGTGAACTTACCCACCGCCATTGGCTTTACGGGATTATATGCCAGTATGACGAATCGGATGGATCAAAATCAAGTCTTCTATGCCTGTGTCATCCCCTTTCTTGCCTTTTTCAGTGCCTTTGCACTTTTCGTCTATCCTCAACGTGCCCTCCTTCATCCACATGGCCTCGTCGATATTTTGGCCTCCTATCTTCCCCTAGGCTTTTCAGCACCGCTAGCTATTCTTCGGAATTGGTCCTTTGCACTCTTTTATGTCATGGCAGAAATGTGGGGTAGTGTCGTGACAAGTCTATTGTTTTGGGGATTTGCCAATGAGGTGACGACTGTTCAGGAAGCCAAGAAATATTGTAAGTATCATCTCAGACGGCGCGTGAGACTTGTAGTACTGGTGATAGTATCTCACTTCTCACTTCTTTCGATGCCCCCCCATCGTACCAACATCATCAATGTAAACAGATCCGCTTTTTGGATTGGGTGCCAACGTCGCGCTTATCTTTTCTGGTCAATACGTCCGACTTGTTTCGAATATGAGAGCCTCTCTCGCACCAGGCGTCGATGCATGGGCAGTATCTCTTCGTTATCTAATGGGGGCAGTCGTCGCTTCAGGAGGTGTCCTCTGTGCAGCACACAAGTATTTACAAGACAATGTCATTCAAAAGAACAAGGTCTCCGAAGCTGTTGAAGTATCAGGTGCTTCTTCTTCGTCGTCTACGAAAAAGAAACCTCGTATGACGATGAAGGAATCTGCTAAATTCTTAATGTCATCCTCATATATCCGTGACTTGGCCATGTTGGTGATTTCATACGGTTTATGTATTAACATCGTCGAGGTATCTTGGAAATCTAAACTCAAACAGGCCTTTCCAAATCCGAATGAATATTCAGCCTTTATGGGGAACTTTTCATCCGTCACTGGAACTGTGACACTTGTTATGATGTTACTTGGACGGACAATATTTTCGAAATTTGGATGGCGATTTGCTGCCCTTGTGACGCCGACCATGATTGGAGTTACAGGATTAGGATTCTTTGGTCTGACCCTCTTTTCAGATCTCTTTGCACCGATCACTGCTGCTCTAGGTACGACGCCTCTCATGATGGCTGTGATGGTTGGTGCAGCACAAAACATTTTGAGTAAGTCATCCAAATATGCTCTTTTTGATCCCTGTAAGGAAATGGCATATATCCCCCTCGACAAGGAATCGAAGACCAAGGGAAAGGCAGCCATTGATGTTATTGGAAATCCATTGGGCAAATCAGGTGGGGCACTTATTCAACAAATTCTAATCTTTGGTGTTGGAAGTTTGGCTGCGGCAACTCCGGTACGTACCAATTTTCGGACGACGATAAAGACGAAGTCCTGATGCTGTTGACCCTCCACTCACTCGTTGTTTTGGATAGTATTTTGCCGTCGTCCTCATGGGGATGATCTTCCTATGGTTCAAGGCAGCTAATTCCTTGGCTGGGCAATTCAATGAGGCTATGGAAGCAAACCCGGACAAGGCATAGATAATGATGATGGAGAAAGCAGTACCAGTATGTAGTAGCTTGTTGATGTCAAAATAGTGTAAATGAACTATGTTAGTGGAGTAGTAGTATAACGGTCTAGCATTCGATGATGCCTGTGACAGACTACGTATCATCTAGTATCCAGCTTTATTGTTCATTTCCCATCACCAGACGACCAAGTATATTCATGGTTCCTTCATCCAATCATCATTATCCCATACTGGATGATTCAATAGATTCTTGATGAGACTTGTCCCACGTAGAGCCGATGTTAGTGGTAGGTGTCCCTCTGGTGCCTTCTTCACATCATAAATAAATTCGGATGCCCCAAACCATCGCTTCTTCCGTTCGACGTCTCCATCTGTCGTCGTCCAACCAATCTTTCTACAAAAGACTTCAAAATCACCCTTAGATTGCTTCCATTTTTTCTATGTATAGAGAACACATGTCGAAATATGCTGTGAGCGGACCCTTTCCTGGAGAGAGAGAGTTCGACAGAGGGAGAAGAAAAAAAAGAACGTACCTTTTGAACCGAGTATCCAAATTTTCCTTTTGAAAATTGTATCCACAATCGTTCAATCGTTGCCAAGTCAGTAGAGGGGATATTCTTAACATCGGTAAAATACACAAAATCTCTATTCTTTGCCTTGGCACCTGAAATTTGAATCAAGGCATCTCGTGTAAACTAAAAGTATGACGACACAGAAAGAGGACACGAGGGAAATAGGAAAGGCCACCAGGATGGAAAAAATTGAGTGAGCACGACGTCACAATGTATCGCTCTCCGAAAAACAGAGAGAACGGCAATGACCCCCCCAAAAAAGAAACTCACTTGATCCGCTTCCGTCAACTGTCCAGTAGCCAGCATCGTCGCCAAGGGAATGTAGTCCATACCACAATCACTGGGCAAATTGGTAGGGACCAATACTTCATCGGCCATATCCATAGATGGTTCTGCAGTCGAGGGTGGAATACCTGATTCTGCCATCGTCGTCGTCGATTCTACCGCCATTGACGAGAATCGTGATGACATGGTATTCGTCGAAAGTGTAGGTACGAAGGCAGACACACCAGGAGCAGCCACTGCCACCAAGGCCATGACCACTGAGGATGATAGTGATAACTTCATATTGGTTGGGATAGTAATGTGATTAACTTGGAGAATTTGTCTTCAATGGAAAGCAAATAATGAAGGAAAACACCCTCCGACTCACACCGAATAACCAAGGCGCAAAAAACGTAAAAACGCCAAAGAAAAACGACCCGAGACAAAGAAGACAGGTGGAAGACGATTGATCATCACAATCTAATCTGGAAGTTGAAGTTGCAAGTCGAGACGCGCGATCTTATCGCGCACAAACATTCTATCCCCGAAGGGGAAGTCGGATCAGTCGATTAGACGATGACGTCACATGCGAAGAACATCGATTACGTAAGTCTATCCCAGAATGCACACTTTCGCAAGACAAGAAAAATCATGCTAGGGTTGTTGTGAGTAGCACGGAAGATGCTACCATCAGAGTTGGAACAATCCTGTGGTTTCCATGAAATCCAACATGATAGTACTTGGGTTGTTTACGGTAGCCATCATCGTTGCCATTCCTCCAGCGTGCGCTTGGAGTCCCTATCCAGTTACACATTCCATTCGGAGGACGACATTTTCTTCAGTACTGACGACTACGTCGGCATTGACGAGTACTTCGAGGGATAGTGATGATGAGAACAATGACCCAACGTCATCTTCATGGACATCTCCCCAGGTAGTAGTACAGAATCTGGAATCACCACAACCTACTACTAGTATGGAATCCGAACAACGAAAAGTATCGATCCTTCTTTGTCCAGCACAATTTTGTGTCCCCGCAGACTACGATGTTTTGTGGGATGAATTACGAAAATTACAATCCTCATCATCGTCAGATTCGACACTATCTTCATCTAACGTTACGCTTGGGACGACAATCGTTACACCCCTATCAAGGACAGATTGGATCAAGGTCGCAAA
>Ga0194115_10003552_pt1 | contig 17460 bp, 14 predicted proteins | sample TA2MahsurfametaG_3_FD_148656 | JGI IMG/M metagenome (GOLD analysis project Ga0194115, IMG submission 148656) | Freshwater microbial communities from Lake Tanganyika, Tanzania - TA2015002 Mahale S4 surface | ecosystem: Environmental > Aquatic > Freshwater > Lake | place: Tanzania: Lake... | reverse complement strand
TCCATACCCTTTCGATGCCGTACTTTGACTCTTGACTGCTATCAGTTCTCGTTCCAAACGGTCTATTCGGTGATGGAGGGAAGGATCATCTTCTTCGTCCCGGGCTTCGTTCACTACTCTATCCTCAAGGCGCCACCCGGGCAGAGTCTGTGGTTGTGATGGCGACGATGATGATGTGGACATCTTGTATTCTCGAATATCTGCTTCCAATTTGTTAACTCGTGCCTCCAACGATAGCTCGTTCCTACTGCTGCTGCTAATATTGCTTCTTGTCGTTGCCGTCGTTCCTTGGCGACGCGATGTACCGTTGATTTCATCCAATGGTTTCGTGATCATGGTTGTCTTCGCCGTTTGTCGCTCAGGTGGTTTCTCAGTGACATGTAGTCGCGGCTGTCGTTGTTGTCGTCGTCGATGTTGTTGTCGCTGCCGTCTTCGTCGTTCTCGCAACTCTGCCACACGATTCTGTAGATCGGACAGATCCCGGTCGACATGATCCTCACTACTTGCACGAGTATCTATAACACCCAATTCCGGTGGAGAGACCTCAATGACTCGTTGAGAAGAAGAAGGAGGAGGCGACTGAATGGGAGGAGGAAACGAAGGGAGTTGACGGGCGGGAGTCCGAAATGGGCCAAGACCACAACCCAAGTCCTGAAAGACGGGTGAAAAATCGTACTCACGGTTGGGTTGATGGACGTTTTCGGATTTTGATTTTGATGGAACAATTGGGGAGAAATTCGTAGTAGGGTCCTGCAGGGATAACAACGCTTCTGTCGTGCCTACCTTGCTGTTCAGAGTGTGAGATCCGTCGACGCCTGATGGAGAGTTGAACAAAATGCTGCCGATAGAGTTGGTCGTTGGACGGAATGTAGTTGAGACTGGTGTTTCTGCTGCTCCTGTTGCTCCTGCTGAAGAATCCACGTGGAGTTCTGACTTTCGGACTCGAACGTAGACGAACTCATCATCCTTGTTGCTATCACCATCATCACGAAAAGGCTGACTCGAGGATGGTCCTTGATCGGGAGGATCAGCAGGATCACTTATCAGCCATTCTTCCGCCGGTGTCTGCTTTGGAAGAGTCCTTGGTCTTTTTGGTCTAATAAAGATGGTTTTCCTTCGATCTAATTCCTCCCTAGAATCGACTTGATTTCGTTTTTGTCTAGAAGACTCTGTCCACGGACCGAATGGATCCTGTGTTTCATCGATGATTTCACGAAAGTGCCGATGTCGTTGTTGTTCTCGGTCTTGCTGCTCTTCCTCTCTTATTGCCTGCCTCCTCCTCCACTCCAGGAGTTTATTCGAGGAAAATTGAGGACGTGTCCACATGGATGGGACGGTAGGTTTGAGGGTCTCCAAGGTGGGAATGGTTTTCTTCCTTGTTTGAGACTTACTGTTACAGTTAGTTTTTCCATAAGTTCGATCTGACACAACTGGTGGGAGAAAACGTTCTCAACGGATGCGATAGATAGGGTCAGCGCGCCAGTAGGCCTGGAACGGCGATTGTATTTTCGGTCCTGGTAGTCGAAACTCAGAAACAGGTTCTTGTGCCCTTTACCGTATCATCATCCACGTGGAGCGACAGAAAATGCGGCTAGAGCACTCGTCATTGTAGACGCGAGGTGATCATCTATCCCCACACCGAAATCCCTTCATGAACTAACTATAGGGTCGAAGTTCGAAGTTGATGTGATTCAAACTCAACCTCTTTAGCCAAATACCCCAGTAAATATATACATAAATGTCACTTCGAGGACGATATCTGATTGATCGGATCAAACGAGCTGTGGGGACACAAAACTTTCGTCTCCCAGTACCGCCGTATGGGGATGGAGACTATTGGGATAAGTCCTATCGGAGCTTTAGTCCTGAAGATTCATTAGAATGGGGTGATCTTTCTCTTCATGATTTTATTGAATATGATCACAAACGTTTAGATCATTACTATCATGGGAATGGAAACACCAATACGACAACGATGACACCCATCAAGACGACTTTGGCCGAAACGATGGGGATCATACCTAATGCCACCAAGGATGAACCAATCCTTATGTTAGGATGTGGGAATAGTCGGATGGGTGAAGACATGATCCAATATGGATGGAGAGGACCTATCATTCAGGTAGATATTTCGACTCGTGTCGTAGAATCAATGAGTCAACGATGTGGACCACTAATTCAAAATGGAGATATGAATTTCATTCAAGATGATGCAACCGAACTATCTGCCTTTCGTCCCAATATGATCCAATCCTGTCTTGATAAGGGTCTAATCGATGCTCTATTTTGCGCTGATGAATATGATCAATGCCAACGGGTACTGAAAAGTGTTCACCGAGTATTGAAACCGGGTGGTACCTTCCTTATTTGGAGTTTCTCTCAACCTGACTTCTTACTACCCCGAATTTTGGATACCTCTAGCATCAAACATACAAGAAATATGTGGGACGAAATTCAGATTCATGAGCTTCCCAAAATTCTATTGTATAAATTCCAAAAGAAGTATGAGAAGGAGCACCGACAAATTGTACCCGGACGATGAAGAAAATATGTGTCTAGTAGGCGGTGCACCCATTTTGAATTATGCTGTATCGGTTTCTTTCTTGGTGCTCCATGGAGCTATATGCAAGGTTCGTGTCCCCCGAGGAGTATCAGCGTGGATTTTGTCGCCTTCCGAATCAATCTCGAAGAATCGGAGGCGGTCCCACGACAGTAGAAGAATTTTGCTAGCGGTATCTACAATATCAATCCTCAGGTGACCTTGTTTTGATTTCACGGCTTGGATCTCTGTTCGAGTCCGTGAGGGGCAGAGTAGGGAAAATGTTGCCTCCTTAAACCCATCCGGAGCCCACCATGTGGCGGCGAGTGAATTTGAATCTGCGAGAGTTGCCTCGGATAGAATCGATCCAGGCTTAGCGGGGGCACATAGTATGTTCCCCGCACGTTCATGGGATCGTATCCAGACGACGACAGAAGAGGCTAACAGGGAAAGGAACACACCAACCGTAAATAGTGCGCTTGTTCGAACTTTCCCGGAGAATGACTTTGATGGCCGCTTCGTGGATGCCCAGCCCTGTCGTGCCAGTTCTTCATTCACGTGCGTTGTAGCCCCCCAATCGTACGTGGAAATGTCAGAATCAGATCTACGGTGTTTGTGCTCTTCGGGGTTATGCTGGATGAGTGAATCTGTCTCAATGTAGCTCCAGTCTGTATCTTCATCACCTTGAACAGTTTGAAGGACTTGCTGTGCTGAATTCAGAAGGGCATCGAAGGAGTCATCGTCGAATGAAAAGTCTTCCATCGATATCGTTAAATCTCCAACATGTCCATCATCTTCCTCATCCATAGTTTCTATCGTGTGGATGGGCATATTTGGACAGACTTCATCATCCTCATCATCATTGTGAATCTGTTGGCCTTCCTTATTGTAGGCAGCCTCTAAGCGTGCCATGGCCTGTGCTAACCGGACTCGTTCAAGTTGATTCGCCTGTTCCAGACGACGATACATTTCATCATCATCGGCCTCTACTTCGGGTTGTTCATTCCTCCTTGCTTCGGCTTGTAATCGAAGAGCAAGATCCTCAGCCTCCAATCGCCGATGTCCAATTCTCAACAACAATCGGCTTGGTTCGTCCTCCTCCAATTTATGACCGTCAGTAGTATCTTCATCACGGAGGAGTTCAGCTACTACTGTTTCAGGTGTACGTTCAAATGTCCACTCCTTCGATGCCTTCGGTGTATGTTCGAATGTCCAATCTGATTTCTGATCCATTTTTCCAAAGTCTTGGTGGGTGTCGAAATGGAAATTGAGATTTTGAGGTTCCATAAACAATCCATCGTTTTTCCGATTCCAGGGGAGGACCGACGTCGATTCGAATCGTCTCATGTCACTACTAATCTCATCAGATCCTGGTGCCTGTAACGCCAGAGTCAATGCTTCTAAGGCTCTGTCTTCATGTCGTGTCGATGACGAGGCGGGTAGTGGACAACTCGGGACTGCTTCGTCGGGTTCCTCATCCTTCCCGGTCGATGAGTCCAAGGACAGTCCCCAACTCTTCCGTGCCTCTACAGTAAGATCAATTAGGAAAGGAGAATCACATACATCTGGAATGGATGAATGATCTTGATCCCTCCAGGGTGACATGTGACCCAATATTTCTTTCGGAACAACGAAAGAGGGAGGTTTCCGATTTAGTAGTACGGAATTTGTTCCCTTGAGTGTCGGTACTAGTACTAGATCGTCATCCTTTTGCATTAAATCAGAAATGACTCGTGATACGTCGCACCTATATTCATACCGTTCCCAAAAATCTTCATACTTCACAACCTTCCTACGGACGACTAACGTCTCAAAGAGTCTCGCTAAATCCGGATCTTGCGCGAGTGCACCTCTGTAGGCAAGTCGTCGGGCCGGTGTCGATATCGCCTCCTGAAAGGACGTTAGGAAGAGTCTCATTTCCCTCCCATCCTCCTCCCTCGTCTCATCAACATGGAGAGGCGTCGTATAGGTAGAAGACTGAGTCTTTAAATACGCAATCCGCTCCTGTGCTCGAAGTCGTAAGGAGCACGCCGAGGAAGCTTCCGTCGCCAAACACATGTCATCTTCTTCTACTTCCTCCAGACGACTATAGAAATCCGTGGTGGCCATTACTTTCTAGCTGTAAAGTAGATTGCCGGTACGAATCATCTACCACTACAATATCTACTAAACAAGAATCGTTCCCTTTCTCCCCCGGAATCCTTTTCTATATCATGCCTATTTTTGTCGGTTGCGGGTTGTCGGTGGGGCAAGGCTTCCTACCTGACACACTGTTGAAAAAAAGTGCTGTACACACCAGTACAGTATGTGACCGAAACGTTGAGAACAAACATCACTTCCTATTGGCCTTTGTGTGGTTCTTTTTGAAATACCCCAGGGAAAAAATTAGCTCACATAAGACAAGAAACAATCTCACTGGTATGTATGTATGTGTGCCTTACGTACGGGACGATTCATCGGATTACTTGAAGTTGTATTGATTGGTCGGACAACTTTTTCCGTTGGTTCCTCGTTCCGATTTTCATTGGTCGATCCTTTGTCCACATGATGGACAGTTGGTGGAAAACGGCTGGTGGACCGAGTCACGTATCAGACGGGATTCGACTCAAAATCGGGAGATCTGGTCGTGAAAGAAGCAATGACGTCAGTGTCTCAGAGAATGACGTGTAACCAATAGGAGATACTTCTTTGGCATACATCATTCATCATCATTCGTCGAAAATGAATTGTACCACCTTTTTCATCCCCCATCCATCAAGTCTTCGATGATCCGATCGTCCTCGCCATCCATCATCTTTTTTTTCTCTCTCTCTCGCATAGTACTCAATAGCTAGCGAAAAAAACCATCCCACATCACCACCTCGGAGCCTTTCTTAACACAAATCATAATGAAGTTCGTTTTATTGTCAACCCTTCTTCCGACGGTTACGACGGCATTGCAATCGCCGTACCTTGCTCAACTGAATGGAGGATATGGAACGTACAATGGTGCTACAACCAACGGAGTGAACGGTATCAATGGCGTCAATGGTGGAGCGGCGACACATCATATTACGGCTCCTGCTCCTTCCCGGCCAATGACACCTTCGGCATCATCATCATCATCCTCAGCAGCAGCATTGTCCAAAGAATTGATTGAATTATGGAGTAATCAAGTGAGTGTTGAATTGGGAGCATCCCAATTATATTTAAGTGCTAGTATTTGGTTCCGTGCACGGAATATGGATGGTACAGCAGCTTGGATGTTAGGTGAATCTGGTGAAGAACGGGGACATGGATTACAGATATTAGAATTTGCAATGAAGAAACATTTTCCTGTCAAACTCAATCCATTAATGGAACCAAGATCGGATTGGTATAATGCCGTACAAGTTTGGGAAGATATTTTATTGGCAGAACAGACCAATACACAAAATTTACTCCGCTTAGCCGCCATCGCGGATCAATGTGGGGATTATGCTGCCAAGGCATTTTTAAATCCCTTCCATATTGAACAATTAGAAGCAGAAGATAAGGTCAGTGGAATCTTAGCCAAAGTCCGTGTCGCAGATGAACAGATGTTAATGGCATTAGATCATACTCTTGGTCTTGATGCAGACGAAGAAGATCATCATTAAAAACTGAACAACAACAAGTACAACAGCAACAAGCATCAACAACGTCACCAATATCATCTCAATCAAAAAGTAAATAGTAGAAAGTGATTCATGATATACATCATTCTTTTTTTTCTTCATCTAATCGGTTATTACATCCAAAAGAAAAGAGTGCTCCACGAATTCGACATATACCGTAGTCGTTAGACGAGTTTCACATCACGCACAAAAAAGAAGATTCGTTTCGTGATGGAGAGGATCACGCATCACGCATCACGCATCACCGGTACAATTCAATCGGACCAGTCAACCACATTCCGGCGTCTTTCCTACCGTCCGTGGCCAAACATTCCTCTTTGGCATCCAAACTGGCATACATACGTGATCGTGCCCACTTTGAATACAAACAGAAGACAGGTGTCATTCCTTCTGATTCAAACAACGTTGTAACGACTCTCTTTACCTTTTCCCTAATTCCCCCCCCCCCCCCAAAAAACCTTCTAAATGAATAATGATCAACAGCATTCGATGATTCTAGATCCTTCTTTGTTAGAAGGTTTGTCACCTGAAGAACGAGAAGAAGCTATCCAAGCTGCCGCGGCAGCTCAACGAGCTGAAGAACGTGCCGAACAACGAGCGTTGGAACGTGCCATGGCACAAAGAATGAAAGAACGAATGGCAAACGACAATGGTAGTAGCAGTAACAACAACAACAACAACCAATCATCATTATCATCAACAACAACTACTGCCACAGCAACGACCAATCCACAAATCAAATTTGTTTCGAAACGACAAAGACTTACTCAATCAGTCGAAAGTGAAACCGAAAAAAATGAGACAAGAACTTCCACATCTGCCACTAGAACCACAACCACAACTCCTACGACTTCTAACCAATCGACAAGTATACAACAATCGAATACGTCAGAACGATCCAAATATCTTTCTGACAAGGAACGACTCATTATTCGACAAACCTATTTAGGGAAAGAAGTTGCTCTTCAAGATCAGGAATTACTACAACAACAAGAACAACAACAATCTTCGTCGTCATCCAAACGTAAGAAGAAAAATGATTCCACCTTTAATAAGAAAATGACCTTTCGTTTTCAATGGGATGATACAGATGATACATTAGATCAATCAGATCCTCTATATTCCTCGGCAGTCCTTCATTCCACAATGGCCCATCCACAAAAAAGAAATCATCATCGTGATCCACTGGATCGATCTACCGATATCCATTACAATAATAATGGTAGGAATGGTAGCAACGGTGGTCCGAATGGAAGATCCATGAACAACAATAACAATCTGGGGAGACATATGGAATGGACGGTCCATACGAAACCATTAGAACAGATGACGACACGTGATTGGAGGATATATCGTGAAAATTATGAAATTGTCGTCAAGGGGGGACGGGCACCACCACCCCTACGGAATTTTAGGGAAGCGAAATTACATCCTGCCTTATTACAATCGATTGAAACAGTATTACGGTATACCGAACCGACACCAATCCAAAGACAATCAATACCCATTGGATTAGAACGAAGAGATTTAATTGGTATTGCAGAAACTGGATCAGGAAAAGTAAGTTGTTTGTCTTGTGCTTTTCGTGGCTGTTTTTGATTTTTGTTTTCGAATCAAGTGTGTGCCCAAAGATGCTGGCAAGGGGCATACGGATTTACATTTTTTTGTCTCACTCGAAAAGAACCCCCTTTTGTATCACCTTCCTTCGTTGTTCTTGTAGACTGCATCTTTTGGGATTCCTCTTTTGCAATATATTTTGATGTCATCACCTGAGATTACAGGGAGGGTGGCAGATGATGGTCCCTTGGCATTAGTCTTGGCACCTACGAGAGAACTGGCACTACAAATTCATGGTGAATTTTTAAAGTTATTATCAAGACAGAATACGATTAGGGCAGCAGTCATTGTGGGGGGGCAATCAATTCAACACCAGGCACAGGAATTACGAAAGGGTGTCCATGTCGTCGTGGGGACGCCAGGACGGATTAATGATTGTATTGAAATGGCATATATGGTATTGAATCAATGTTGTTATATGGTATTAGATGAGGCAGATCGGATGGTCGATATGGGATTCAAACCTCAAATGGAATCGATCTTAGATGCGATGGGTGGATTACTGAAATCAGAAAATGAACAGGAAGCCTATCAACAGGAGGAAGAAGATCGGTTGGCCCAATCTGGTCAGGGGACATTACCTCGTCATCGATTGACTGCCATGTTTTCTGCGACTATGCCATTAGAAGTCGAACGTTTGGCGAAACAATATTTGCGTCATCCAGCAGTCATTTCCATTGGGGATCAAGATTCCTCCAAAAATACACGTATCCAACAAAAGATTATCTTCTTAGCGAATCCATCGATGAAGGAAAAGGCCTTACGAGAATTAATCCTCAATCCACGTTTTGTACGTGAAAAGGTCATTGTCTTTGTCAATGAGAAGAAACATGCTGATGGGATTGGAAGGATGGTAGAACGGATTGGTAGACAATGTTTTGTCTTACATGGTGGGAAGTCTCAAGATCAACGTGAGGAAGCCTTGGCAGCCTTTCGGAAGGGTGGAGTCGTCTTAGTAGCGACCGATGTTGCTGGACGAGGATTAGATATACCCAATGTTGCACATGTCATTAATTATGATATGCCAACCCGAAGTATTGATAGTTATAATCATCGGATTGGACGTACTGGACGTGCGGGGAAGGAAGGTTTAGCAACATCTCTATTAACAGAAGAAGATACAGGAATTATGGCCCCCCTCAAACAATATTTGGAATCTACTGGACAACCTATCCCCGAAAAGTTAGCAAGACATCCTGCTGCTAATGCAAGTGGTGGACATGGTGGTCATCTCATCTATTAAAAGAATTCATTCGGTTACGCGGCAGGAAAGCGGCAGTTCGTTGTGGGGATGTGTTAAATGGATGAAGAATTCATAATCTCTCTAGTAGCAGTTTTAGATCCAACTCGGGAGGATTTCCCTTTCGTCTAGGAGTATTCCTCTACAAACTTTTCATGATGCTCTCGGAAGAGATCGACTGCCTTGACAGTATCAGGATGTAAAAAGGTTGTACGGAAACCGACCCGTCCCTTAGCCTGACCAAACCCTGAGGCGGGGACGACACAGATACCTGTACTTTCTAATAGACTCAGTGCATACAGATTATCTGGCGTCGTTCCAAGTTCCTTCGCTTTTTCAATCGCCTTTTCTGGAACCTCGACCCGGGGGAATGCATACATAGCACCTTCGGCGGGGGCACAAGTAATACCAGGAATGCTATTTAACCCATCCACCAGTTTCTGTGCTCGTTCCTTCAGGCCTTCAAAAATGGCACGATTCTCCTGTTGAAACAATTCATACGATTCTTCTCCCGGTAGTGGTGGTTTCACCATAAGACTAGTCATCAACTGCCCAACAACCCCAGAGCATAGTTCTGAACTGGCCAATTTGTAAAGTTGTAATTGGACGTAGGGATCAATGTGATGAAGCTCCATGTATCCACCCCGTCGTCCACATTCTCCGACCAATCCTTTCGATGTCGAGTGAAAGCTAACAAGCTGCAAATTCTTGAGTCTACAATCCAACGCGACCTTCTTTGCACTAATGAACTGCGCTCCCTCGGCGTAGACATTTGTTTGGTATACTTCATCAGCTAGTAAGACTATCCCATGCTCCGCACAAAATTCGGTAATAACTTGAATATCACAGTGTGTCATGACGTTTCCAGACGGATTTCCAGGATTAATCATGGCAAGAGCCTTCACCTCGAGTCCTTCTTTCATCGCCTTTGCATATTGCTTGTCTAGTTGTTCTCTCGACACTGCCCAGTTGAGTGATTCATCGAGATAGTATCCCACTTGACGACCTCCAAGCTTGGCAATCAGCGCTACAAAGTGAGGTAAAAGCGAAAAAAATCAGCCGTAAGGATCTGCACGACCACGCTCAATACACCACAAACAACCGCTCCCAAACATGAGCGACACGTACCGGAATAAATGGGATATTGTGGGATTGGGATCATGACGGCATCACTGTTGCTGGCCAATAATCCTTGAAGGACCATCCCAATCCCGGCGGATGCACCATTCGTTAGGAAAATATTCCCCGGATAGGCGGGATATCCATCTCGATTGGAAATGTATTCTGCAATATGCTTCCGTAGGCCTAATAATCCCTGTGAATGTGTATAGGCACCGGTCCCACTGGGACCGATAATCTCATGATATTCTCTTGCACGTGCGACGACGTCCTTGGGGAATACATCATATACATTGGGATGATCGACACCCTGTTCGGGTGGTAAATCACAAAGTGCTAACACTTGTCGATAATACGTAATGGGTTTCTGTCCCACCTGATGGGGATTCCCAATATTGGTATACAAAATTTCACGTCCCTGAGATGCCATCTGATCAGCCTTCATGACGACTTCACCCCGAACAGCATATTGCATCCTACGTAGGGATTGACTCATCGATTCTTCATTCCATGTGAAGAAATCTTCTTCTTCCGCATCTGAGAACCATTGATCACCCGTATTTGGATTTTGTGACAAATATTCCAACATACGTGAATTTTTCATATCCGCACTCATCTTCGTCGCGGCAACTAACCATTGCTTAAATCCCTTGATATTATATGGTTGACCCGCCGCCTCACGTAATTCCAGTCGATTCCATGCGTATGGCATAAGTTCCTTCGGATCAATCGGTTCCCCATCCATATCTACCAAGACCTCAATCATGAATTCCTTTAGCTCCTTCGGTTCAATGTATCCATTCTCATCGATATCGATAGCCTCAAAGAGGGCATTCGCACCACGTCCGGTACTCAAATAAAACTCCCATAATTGCTTTCGGACATTCATCAATGTTTTCGGCCTTCTCTGTTGCCGAACGGTATCTGACAAAGATGCAAACTGCCTTACGTGAGTTTCACATGTGTTGGCAGTGCTACCCGTTGTAGGATACTCGTAGCACGCTTGTGAAACACTGCTCCATAAGGTCCATGGATTAGGTCTTCCTCTAGGTACTGTCCTAAGAATACTTCTTCCCAATCTTGGAATCATTCTGCTTGCTTGTGAGAATAATCAATATATACGATCCTCCAAAGTAATGAAGTGTGTCGAAAGGGATTCCACCTTCCGCTTTACAGCGTTATCTTTCGAAATCAAGATTCGTTTCGTTCTTTTTCTGTTTTGCTTGCTTGGTGATGACCCCGTGCCCCACACCCGCAAAAAATCTCATGGTCCTGGTGGGTCCGCCATATGATACCTACTGGTAGGTCGCGTGCTTGCGCGCTTCGCAAAGTGACGTCACTGCAAAGAGGAAAGAATTATATTCGTTTGTGAATATTTCGGAATGTCACAAGACGTCAATCTTCCACTTCAATGAACGATTGACTGCTTCGAACACGAAGTCGTTTCTGATTGGCTATATACGTATGTACACCTTTAGACGATGCTGGGCTGTATACACATACATATCCATACGAGGAAGGCACCCCAGCTACGACACCAGCACAACTGGCCCTTACCCCACCTAGAAAATCATGACCCTCCATGTTTCATGGACTCTACTTTATCATAGCTAGCATTTTCGACATCGAGCATAACGTTGCTGATCGAAAGCAATCCTATTGGTCTTCGTGAAGCCAAGGAGTGCGTGTGACTTTATCAAATGTTTCGTCCATCATCATCCATCAGCTATATCGATCGAGGTCTCCCATAGGGCTCTCTTTTCATCCATGTCAATCGTTATCCGGTGACCGTTTAGAAATGAAAGGCCGATGACGATCAAATGACCACGAAACTTTTTCCAAGTCTGTTGTGGATCCATAGGCGTCGTCAACGGATTGTCGGCTGATAGGACGATATGATTCTCCTCACCGTTTATTCCTTCAGTTTCAAAGATTAGGTCGACATGACCCCATAGATTCTTTTCACGTCGTTCTCGAGCCGATATATACCGCTCTTCAAAGAGTTCTCGACTAACGACCATCCCCGTAACGCCTGTATCGAAAATGACATAAATTGGTTGTTGTCGCGGTTTGTTCATCATCCACTGGTTCTTGCCTTCGTCATTATCCGATGACACCAGTGGGTAACCATTAACGATAATCGACTTGGCACGAGCCGTATAATGTTCAACTGGATCTCCATATTTTCGTCGTAGATCATCTGTAAGTCGAATCGTTCGGGGATAATTCACAGTGGCGATGAGGGGAGATTGAGATAATGTCAGCGTCTTCGTATTTGGACTTCTTAGGTCCAATTGCAGAGAAACAATCGATGTCTGACTGAGAAAACTGGGGCGGATCCAATTGTCGGTATCTCGAATCAAACCAAAGAAGACTCCCCCCGGACCTCCTAAAATGGATTCCGATGCGACTCCAAACGTAATGAGGGGGACCTTGGAAAGAAGAGTCCCCGTTGCGTTGACAAGGTTCACTTGAGCTTGACGCCATTCGACTTTTCCTTCAAAGCCATCAAATCGTTCATAGGTATCAGGAAGCCCCGACGGAATTCCTTGTTCTCGATAACAACCAGATTTCTGTCGAGTATTACTACCACAGGATCCGGGAATCATGAGAAAGGGACTCCCCGTGTCAAGAACAGCTCGAAACAAGCTCCCATCCACTCGATAGTAGATCAACAGCTCTGAACCCGTGAAGTCTAGTGGTACAGTAACATACGACAACGGCGGATCAACACTACTTTGAATCGTAGGTTCTAGATCGATGGCCGTTAGGGGTATCGGGGAAGCGACAAACATAGGGAACCCGATCAAGCTCCTGAATACCTCACGCCTGGACGGGACGACCTGATGACGATCATCCTCATCGCATCCACCATTACGATGCTTCAACGACAAATCGATTTGTAGTGTAGGGCCTGTTTTGATACCGTTGTTGAGAAAACCATTACAACTTCTAGACATCCAAAACACAGCGGAACCAATCCAAATCCGGCATAGTAGCATACGATTCCGTCGTCGCAGCCATACCATGGGTCAAAAAGAGGATGAGATCCTGTGCTACCTCTGACCTATTGACTGCTTCTCAAGATCGATGATAGGGTCAGCATACCACGTGCCCCCAGTCCCTTTTAGGACAAAGGTCTCTCGCCGGGCCCCAGTCCCTTTTAGGACAAAGGTCTCTCGCCGGGCAGGATCCGTGGTATGATAGATAAATCTATCCGGCCATCAGCGCACCTTGTTCGCGCAGGAACACGTACGTCGGACAACCAAGATCCAACGTTCCCACGTCCCAAAATTGTGATGCGAAACGAATCAGCCGTTCTACCGTCGCCGGGCTGTGAACAAAAACCTACTTATAGGAGCTTCTAAATATCTTTTCGAGGCACATACATGTTTGTCACAAAACCCGATGGCATATATTGTCGACAACTACTTCTCACGAAACAACGGAAGGAGTTGTAGTGTGTGCTGTTCCTAAACCATCAGCCCGACTGGTACATGTTCATAAACTTCCCTCCCACGAAAGCCAACATACATGTCACCTTGATCTTGTCTTACACATTTCCTCTTCCTGACATACATTCCAATTATATTCTTTCCCTTCACGATGTCAAAACGAGAGATAGACCTTGCAACAAGCTCACCATCGTCTCTGGAGGAGGATGACTATGAGATCGAACGATCTCGAAAACGGACAAAGACATGTGACAGTAGTTTGAGGCCTCTTGTTCTGCAAAGACGGAGTAGCTCTACCACCACTACCTTCAATATGTACAATAGCAACAATGCTGTTGTCAAGCTTCCTCCTGTTTCTATCATCGACATTCTGGGACGTAATGATGTGATAGAAAGTCGGGAACAATGGGAAGAACGGTCTGGGGTCGAAGATGAAACCCAAGAAATGCGTGACATGACTGAAAGCATGAGAGATATGATATCTACTGGAGGATGTACTCGAATGTCCTGACTTGTTGGCTCCTCTCTTACATTTGATGGCAGGTTGGAGCCACAAAAGGGCAAACAACATCTTCATTAAACCAAATGAAATGGGGGCTAGCACAAACAATATATGGATATCGCCATCAGAATCCATCGATACGATATTTTGGTGACATGAATGGAAGGGTCACCGCGACAAAAAAAGAAGAAGCTAATTAGAGTCATGGGTCCGATTCGAATGAGAATGCTACCAACTTCGAATCAAGGGGGGGGGGGCGGGGAAGCAATCTTTTGTTGCTATAAGAATCTCTTTGTAAACTTAATTTTCTATTAGTGGAAACAGAGTTATAGAATTAACTTTTTGTATTTTAGATCTACTGACTCCCTATGACACTTGGACTTGGCTTGTAACTCCCCTTTCACAGTCTCATACTCAGAGCTATTCTGGTATCGGCATGTATCGTTCCGTAAAGACTCTGTCGGGTCCAAAGCCACTTCTTTCAGTGGCAAAACAATACGTGTATCCTTTAGCCACTCGAAGACAATACGCCTCGATCACTGTTGCTCTGACCCCGTTATTGGGAAGTTCTTAGTACTCATCTTCATTTCCTTTTTGCAGGATCCTGTACTAACAGTAATCTGTAATCTCCATTTCTCTAGCTTTTCGCGCCATCCTTCTTCGTGCACCCTTTCGGTGTCGGCGAGATGAAGGACTAAGATGACCAAATTTGCCGGGCGTCTATCGCGCGGGACAAGACTCTCTACACGAATCGCGACGTGCGCGTCCAAGATACCGAACGGCGGTGCAATACTCGTTAACTCCATGAAGAGCAAACTTCCAAACAATGGATTCTTGCTTCGATGACAGTACATACATCTAGCGGAATCTAGAGTGGTCTGAATGCATGTATTGATTGTCATCAGGACGATTCTCCTCCAGCTAGTTTGGTACGACACTTTTTGCCATTCGTTCCAAGTGCCGAAAATAACTCAGCTTTTCTCCGGCATGAATCCCCTTACATCCTGCACAACCGGTAACTCTGCTTCGGGCCTCGAGAAAATTCCCTTGATTGACTTGCCTGCTGGTGAGGAAATTTCGGACTTAATGGATGTCTCGCCTTCCTTAGTCAATGCATTGCGAACTAGTGGCTTTCTATTAATCCAGAGTCCTTCATTACCCAACGAGCTTCAGCAATCCGTCATCGAGACGACTCGGAGAATTTTTTTACGAAAGCCAAGCGGAGACGACGACGTTAACGACCACAAGGAAGCGGAGAAGAGAATAATTAATCATCCAACAGATCCTAAAGTATACATGATGATTGATTCCCCCAACGATATCGCCACCAAGTGCTCTATGGGAGAAAGCGCGGAATCTGGAACTTCGTGTCTACACGAGTACTGGGCAGCATTGGAGTTGGTAAAGCGACAAATTTTGAGATGTATTGCAATTGGTCTAGAATTGGAAACTGAATACTTTGTCAAGTTGCATTCGAAGAATCAATCAGTATTGAGATTGCTGCATTACTACCCGACCGAGAGACTGCCTGGGAGTAGTATTACCATACGGGGGAAGGCACACTCAGATTACGGAAGCATTACGTTGCTCTTAACAGATGGAGTTCCAGGTCTTCAAGCCTGGATTGATGAAAAGTGGATACCCGTTCCGTACGTAAAGGGTGCCTTGGTAGTCAATATTGGTAGTCTCCTTCAAGATTGGACGCAGGGTCAATTACTAGCAACATTGCATCGAGTCATCTCTATGGACGACGAGATGATCACCGCACCACGTACCAGTCTGGCCTTTTTCGCAGATCCTGATCCTGACGTATGTATGGCGTTACAGGAAACGACCAATCAGTCGGCATCTTCCGAACTTTCTGTTGCCGACTACATTCAATGGCGGTCTGGTGGGGTAGGTCCTGAACGAAGTGGGGTATCCTTCTCAAAGAACGAAGAAGAACGTGCCAAGCATGCTGGGTAGTGTGGTTGATACTAGTTACTCGATAAAGAAACTGGAACGAAGTGGGTTCTCCTTCTCATGGAACGAAGAAGAACGTGCAAACCAAGCTGTGTATGCGGCTGACCCTAATTTCTCGACAGAGGATTTTGAGTCGAATTCATCATTGTCAGGACTGGATCGTTGTCCATTGAGGTTGGCGGACAGATTATCAAATATCGGGACGGTATCTCTCTACGAATAACATGGTTCGTCTTGTTGAGGCGTTCTGCTGGCATATTGGTAAAACGTTCCAAATTGTCAATACGTGGCTCTGCAACTGTTTGATACGACCGACTGGCGTTCGATATCCAAGGGCATGACGACAAGACAAAAGCTCCATCCGGCCGGTGAGGAAGATTCTCGCATCGCCTTGAAGATCGCGCTCCGGGACGCCCCGTCTATTCTTTACGTTTTGGAAGGAGAAGAAGAAATAGTCAGAAAGAAGAGCATTTCCCTGAAGGCCCTTCGAGGAATCTGCAAGTTGCTTGGCAGTCTCGAGGTGGCTGGACATACTGCCCACTTGATCCGACTAGCTGAGATCATGGAATAAATCTCTATGATGCCCATAGATCCTCTCGGCCTTAGGGCCTTGTATGAGCCCACTCTAGTTATGACTCGAATCCAAGATGGCGAAGAAGATCAGAACAAAACTGAAAGTGGTAGCGCTATCTCCGCGAAAGAGAATTTGATGAATCCCTTGGGCGAAACATTCATCGTCCTGGAGGATAGCACGTCTCGCTGAATGTCGCAAGCGTACCGATCATGAACTGAGTACGGTCGTCGCGAGAGGCGAATCGCAGCGCTTTTCTTCGAGTCTCCACTGACTGTGAAGACGTCAGACTCCAGGCGCACAGATATTCCTTTCCTTTCTGCTGGGTACACGCTTTTGGTTTTTGACGTACGGTTATTTCGATATGGTCTGCCAATATCCAGACTTCCATCATTACACGACGAAGGGGAAGATACTGTGGTTCGCACGACAATGGCTTCAAGGAGGACTACGGCGGATAAAGTATCCCGCTTCTTGTCATGGGGGGCAGTCGATAATTGGGGTGTGAAATTTAGTTTCGGTTATTGTTGTTTCTACCTTAGTCAGGGAAGTGAGAATTCATTTCCTGATGCCAAAAGACTCTACGTGTATGTGTAGACCTGGCGTGTCAGGGTAGTGAAGAATACTATCATACATCGTGGACTTTGTTTGAGGCTGCTAGACGTAGTTAGTGATTCAAATTTTCCATCACGATGATGGGAACGACCATACCAGCATGACAGCACCACATCCCGTCTGCTCTGTGAAGTTAAGCATGTTCGGGCTCGGTTAGTACTACGGTGGGGGACCACGTTGGAATCCCGAGTGTTGTTCTCTTTTG
>Ga0194115_10003549_pt1 | contig 17471 bp, 12 predicted proteins | sample TA2MahsurfametaG_3_FD_148656 | JGI IMG/M metagenome (GOLD analysis project Ga0194115, IMG submission 148656) | Freshwater microbial communities from Lake Tanganyika, Tanzania - TA2015002 Mahale S4 surface | ecosystem: Environmental > Aquatic > Freshwater > Lake | place: Tanzania: Lake... | reverse complement strand
TCTCAGCAAAGAATGTGGCAGTGTCTTCATGCCAAAAGCTAGAAGACCAGCTGACGAGCAGATACCCGACGTGGAACAAACATTTCTGACTATGACGAGGTAAGACTCATACGACTTCCACGAGCCGTGCGTTGCGATGCACGTCTGGGAGAGCCCTTCAAAAAATGACAATGCGACTCCTTAGACATGCCCTGCACCTCTAGCACCATCATTTTCATTTGTTTCATCATCCAGCATGGCAAAGGGACCCTTGCTAACCCCAAATGATCCAATCGTGTGTAAGATCAATCGTGTTCTCCGCGACCGCTTCGACCGCAGTCCAGGAGGCCAGACGCATTCTGAATTCTGAACCACAGAATTGGTTCGATGGGCGGACAGACATCCAACATTGTAGGGCATTCCCACGAACAGCGACCCAACGCCGAAACGAATGGTGCCGCATCGTGGTCATAGTACGCTGTATGTTCCAAGTCGAACTTGTAAGTCAAGATGCATCGTAATCGCTATCGGTAGTGCATTCAAATCTGCATGGATGTTTTATGTTGTTTCGTCATGTGAAGTGGGGGAAGCGTCGTTCGAGGAAGGCGGTGAAAATACGTTTGTGGGATATCAGCAGTCTGACACCTCGTTGTTCCTTGCGTCCGCGTATTTCCAGGTTTGAGCAACCGTACCGTCCCCAAAAGATGAAGATCTTCGTCAATTCCACTGCCTACGAGGTGGATGCCGCGACCTCGGTCGAGAGCCTTAAGCTCATGATTGAGAACGCGGAATTCATCCCCGCCCACCAAATCTGCCTCATGAATGGCGCCGATGCTCTTGAGCAAGGTTCCCTTGAGGCCAACGGCGTCGAAGAGGAGGATTCCCTCCTCATGCGCATGGCCGTCCAAGCTGGTATGCGTCCCAAGTGGCGCAAAAAGCGAATGCGACGTCTTCGACGCAAGCGTCGCAAGATGCGAATGCGAGCCAAGTAAAGGACCAGTGGTGATGTAGGAAGAGTGGTTTACCGATTACTAGGAGGTTAGTATTGGGTTCCACTCGCCGTGGAGGATAAACGTTTGTAAGCTCTATTAGACATCCGTTCATTCTATTTGCATAGTTTTTTCTCGTCTGTTTTGTCTTCGGGCTGTAGGCTGGTAATGTGTTCGGGCTTCACCCGGCTTGCTCCTCCCAGTGTTGACTGCTTTTCGGATGAAAAGTTCAAAATATTGGGGAGATCCCAAGCCTCGACGAACACAACTGATACAATCAAATTCAAAGAGAGGTGTTCTTCAACCCAGTGTCACGGATTTGGGTCATGGGTTGTTTCCCCGTTGCATTCCATTTTGTTTCCTGCCACTACTGGTATATACATGGGGTTTGGCTTTCGACCAGGCACAACACTCGTGACTTCCTTGGATTGAATTTGAAGCTTTTGATCGTAGATCTTCATTACGTTCCGCATCATGGGATGGCCTGTACTGCCATCCGTCCCGTCCACCATAGCCCGGTACTCCGTCAACGGTACCCATTGTGTCGCCTCGATTTCACATTCCTGCGCGCAAGGTTCAGGAATGATAGCATTGCCATTCTCATCCATCTCCTCTAGAGGGTCTAAATGACAGACAAAGTATAGATCCGATCGTCCGTTCGCTAAACCATGTGTATGTCGAAACGACAAAATGCTCTTAAACTTCGTCGGAACGCCTGTCTCTTCCATAACTTCCCGGACAGCCGCCTCAGCGATACTCTCTCCGAGTTCTGAAAGTCCCCCTGGGATTTTCCAGGGCATGAAGTTCTTCCGTAGCTCCCTCACACATAATACTTCGTTTCGACTGTTGATCACTACGGCCCCCACACCGACGTGATGCGTCGCATACTCCGGTACTTTCGATTCGGTATCTTCTCGTAGCCATAGATTCAACTTGGCGACATTGCCCTGTGCGTGATGATACTGAAAGCCAAGACTAGAAACTTTTTCGGTAAGACTGGCTCGTGACATTGGAATTTCAATCCAGACACTAGATGTTTGCATACTCCTCAACATTTCACATGTACTTCTGACTCGAGATTCAAATGTCTCTGCATCAAATAGGGGATTCTCTTCCTGCGGTACAACTATCGTAGCTGACTTGTGGGCACTCTTTTCAAAAGGTAGAACATCCTTCCACTCCTCCTGTCCCACGGTGGAGATGTCGTCGTTGGAAGTAGTGGACGACATATAACGTTGTGTTATTCCACCCCCCGGAATCTGAATCAGCTGAAGGCACTGTGGCGACCGATTCTTCCCGACCAATGATACTGGTAGAGAGGGCTCATGTGGAAAAAGTTGGCGACCGCAAACTAGGGCGGTACAAATCCAATACTGCGAGGCGAAGATCGCTATCGCACCAAACCGCCGCCTACCCATTCTCGTAGAGGGATGAAGATTTGGTATTCTGTTTCTCCCAATGGATCTCTGCAAAAGCGATGTACTGGCAGGCATATTCGTTCCTTTAACGCGGCAAAGACTAAGCAGAATTGTCACCCTCAACGAAGCGAAGGTTAGTATGAGTCGTCGTTCATCCCGTTCGAGGTAAGGTGGATGGATGGAAGGTGAATTTGTTCGGTAGTGTGGATATACTGTACATTCATTTTTCTTCGTCAGCCGTCTGTAGTCGTCAGTCGTTTTCGCGCTGACGTGTAGGCGGTTGACAGCGAAAGCGGAGGACTGCTAGAGTGTTATCTTGAGACCACCTGAGACTAACATGAGGGATTCCCAAATAGGAGCATCAATGGGAATCCGATCCTGAACTAAACAGCTTTGTGCTGTGGCGCGATAGAACTAAAGAACTTGCAGGGAGAACTTGCCATCGAAAACGGCGAGTCTCCACCAGCTGTCAATAAAATAGTAGCCCAAGAGATATCTACGTTATGCCTTAATCATCCTAGTACTTTCGAAAATGCTTCTTTGTATGGTGGAAGTTGGCGTCAAGCATCTCAGGAGGGATACCGAATCGAGAGAACATCTTAACGCTGAAATGACGAAAGTAATGATGGCGTCCAAATATAGTACCCACGAGGACCAATAAGGTGGAATATATAGGAGTCATGATGACAATAGAACAGATTCGATAAGACCAGGGTCCATCCTTCAAGCTTCCTTGCAACCCAAGTCCATTACTAACAGCTGGTCGAACCTAGAATCCGAGGAACGTGAGAAGTGATTTTCTTCGTTAGCAACAAAGTACAAAAACAAGACAAGCCTTGTTGAAAAACTTACCAGTATCATAGTAGAAGTCCCAGTTATCGCGAAGACGGTACATATCAGTACCATTTCTCCATACCACGGAAGCGTCCATCTCGGTGGCATCTCTTTTGGTCCAGTGAAGCGCTGCCATACGCCGGAGATACCACTGGCACTCTCGGTACTAACCTTGACCTCCTGAGCTATGGACTCCTTGACGGGTTCCTTCGGAGTGGAAGTTAGAAGTCGCCTTCCCACAATTTTGTTTGTCGTACGTGGATACAGGTAGGAGTTTGGGCGGAATGGAGGTGACACAGAAAGCTTGAGGGTAGCACCATTGATAAGCCTGGACGATCTATAAAGCAAGGTAGCCATTTGAGTACAAACACGTGCGTTGGAGTGTGTGGGGGGGGGGGGGGGGAGGCGAGAGGATGTAGATATCGCGAATACGATCCAGCCTGTGGAAGATCTGGATGAAAACGGAAGTACATCACTATCAAGATGAATGTTCCCATGATCCAGAGAAGTCACGCGTACCGCGTTCCACCACTTGGTAATTTCAGTCGCAGTAGTCGGTTTCTTTCTTCTAACTTGAGGTTACCATCGGCGGGAAGAGTCACCGTTGTAGTTACGGGCACTACCAGTTGCACCCTGCACTTCGGAAGGAATTGAGCTCTTTGCTAAGGGAAGCTAGATTTTCCTATGCAATCATTGAAATCGCAATTCGATGCTTCTATCCAAGAAGTGAAAAGACCTAGATCGCTCCCACGTCTCTACTCGCAGTGGTTTTCAGTAGTGTGGAATCCATAGATGAAGTCAAGCGCTATATAGTTAAATAGACAATCTATAGTATAAAAAATGCAGAGTGGAGCACACCTTGCCCCTTTCTTGTTGGTCGTAATGCTCCAGCGCCGCGCGGGTAAGGTACACCATAGTGCATCCGACTGATGACGGGTACAAGAGGATATCCTGGAAAGCCATAAACTCAAAATCAGTGCTTCTTCCTGTTTTCAAAAATTGGGAAACTGTCTCTATCCAGTGGTCTTTGCCCACCAGCTCCAGTGGGTGGAATGGTCCATAAGGTATTCCAACTGCCTTGGCAGCCGACGACAGCGTCCTAAAGGTTCACCTTCATTGCCAATCTGCCGGTCGTCGGAGGGGTTCAGCACGACGGATTCCTAAGAATTCCATAACGTTATATACCTCAACCTCTCCCTTAATTTGGGACCATTCCTTCGGAATATCACAATCCATATCACATTCTAGACCGGTACAGTTGATATCATCTCCAAAAAATGTCTCTACAGCCAGTTCGTCAGATCGATCTCGGAGGGAATCAAACATGAAATATGATTCATCCGAACCAGAAGAGATATGTTCCAAGAAAGTTTCCAAATGGATCGTTTCTTCCATTCTCTTTGAAGATATTTCTTCACCGACCTCAGAACCGCGTCTGGAATGGTTAGGCTTCTCGTTCACAACGACTCGAGGTCGAGCTGCAGAAACTTTTCTACCTTTCTCAAAGCGTGGACCAAAAGCCGAAATGGAACCAACAAGGAGGAGGAGGACTACGAGGACGACAGATAGGCGAAAAAGCATTTTTTTGTTGGGCGTGTGTGTATTTGTGTGATAGGAGGAGTCGCAAGGATGATGAAGTGGCGGAAAATTGTGTGTCAAAAGTCGGGAAGAACAACCGAAAACAAGAAACAAGGAAGGCTATCAATTCGAAGTGGAGCTGGTCTCTACGGTATACTCGGGGCCTTTTAGGTATTCCTATCGGTGCAAACGAACGGATTTTTCGGTAACTTCCAGCAGGTTGTCGATGGGGACCCTGACAGCTTTACTGACAGCCCCAAGAGCCCTAAGACATACAGATCTCTTTTCCATTGGATAGTTCATGTCTTCGTGGCATTCTAGAAATCTTACTACCAACGCGGACCAATCAGAATCGCAACGTCAGACAATTCGACTCACGTCGTAGGTGTCAAGTCGGTGGAGTCGGCAATGTTCCGCGACGAATCATATGATCCTCTATGATGATTGAAAAGAAAAAAAGTGTCACGAGCCGTTTTCGAGGAGTATACGGTACCTAGCTAGTGCAGACGGAAAAGGAAGTCGCTCTACCGGTAAGGGAAAGAGTATACGATGGTGCGTCGTCGTGTAGATCTTCATTCCATCGAAGGAACGAAAGTCACTGACAGGGATGATACTCCTCGTTCCCAGCCTATCTATCCCGTCCTTCACCAATGCCCACCAAGGTACCAATGGCGCTATTGAGCCTGTTATCATTGTGTGTCGATTATAGAAGACTTCCTATCATACATTAATTCAACAAGTACAGTGGATTGAGCGGCGAAGTGAGGAATCCTACTAGAGAGTGCATATTTCTTGCCGTACTTTCGACGACCATCTTCGACGACCATAGTGTTTGACAAGACGAAACGCTAATGTCTTTCTCAAAAAAAAAAGAAATCAAGTATCGTTTTTCGTCAACGAACCTATACAGATCAACCAAATCTCTCGCCAGAAGGACTCGTCTCGGTTCATATTTAGGGTGATATACTATCACCGTCGCTACCAGCAACTCCCTTGGCTCGTTTGATGTTCAAAAATTCCATAACATCCACTTCTTCAGAATGTCGATTTCCAGGAAGCTGCAAGTCCTCTGGCATATCGCAATCCTATTGGTAAAACAAAAGAAGGAACATACGATTCCAACGGAAGAACGAATGAGAGAAAGGTAAAATGGACGGCATGACGGTCTAAGTGACTTTGTTCATTAGCATCCAGGTAGAAAGAGAAAGCGAAGCCGTTCGGGACAAATGGTTCGTTCCATCCATGTCCTCTTTAGTTTACGTACCGCAATCCCTTCGGCACAGGGCATCGATTTGAGCCATTCAGATGCGACAAAGTTTGCAGCGTAGGCATTTTCCATTGAACAATCCTCGTCGTATAGATCCTGCCAACACGGATTTTGTTCGGTTGACATCGTTAGGCTTGTCTTGCTGCCATCATGGGCTGTCGTCGTCCCCGATGGAGGAAGATGGGAAGGAATCCATGAATGGGCTGCCAAAGGAAGAAGGGTCAAGAGGAGATTCAAGTATTTCTTCATGGATGGATGGTAGTTGAAGTAGTCGTAGGATGATGATTGAAGGTGTTTGTCAACGTTCTTGTTTCCGTCTTGTCGTCACTTGCAAGTTGCATGGAATCTATGCACCTCGTTGAGAACATTTCCGTCGTGACGCCCTATGCCCGATCCACTGGAAGCAGTGGGTCTTCTCGTCGCTGGTTGTGGGCATATATATGCGATTGTTCCACGCTATGTCTCACTCTATAGTGTGTACCTACCTTTTGGCATATACCCATACATATGCATGAGCATCTAACTGTACATAACATGTAATGCCTGTCCTTCCTCCAAACATAGCACCAAACGACAAACGCAGCGGGAGGGACCCATCGTATCCCATCGTGTTTCGCAACTTGATCCATGCGGTAGTCCAAACACAAAACACGAAACCTTCTCAACACGATCGTATTCTTTCATCCCTCGGTCCATTTCGGTTTCAAAATATAGTTTACTCAGAGTCATGGCGAACAAATCGTCAGGGAGAAATCAGAGAGGATCTGCTGAAGATGAATCGAATGAGGATTCTCGTGGGGGCGTCAAATTGGGGACCGGGGTAGCCTACGATGATGTCTACGCACAGGGTGGAGGGGACGATGGAGACTATGTGTCGGAGCTTCCTACTATGGACGAAGAAGAAGAGCAACACCGAGGTGGTCAAATTCGTCTCAAGGAAGAATGGGAAGAATTGGATGAAGGACGTGCAGCAAGTCATCCAAGTACGTTAGCGGCCCGACAGGGAAAGGTATGTTCCAAGACGATGGTCAGGTTTTCTCATATGGGAATAATCACTGGCGCAATCCCATCTTCTAACGTGACGTCTATTGCGTTGTCTGTTTCGAAGGTGTCAGCCGAGGATGAAGATCCATTTCAAAATGCCACTGGTGGTTCTGGATTGGTCAACACTCGGATTGCCGATCGAGAAAGTGATTACAGTAAGCGCCGGATGGATCGTGTCTTACGGGAAGATGGGTTGAGTTTCAAAGAATCGATGCAACAGGCAAATATTGAAAAGGAAAAGGATGAACTTCTTCGTGAGGCAAGAAAGGACATGGAAGAACTTGCTGAGCGACAGCTTAAGGAAGACCCAGAATCCGAGGGGACGACTCGACGTCGGAAGCGGCGATGGGATCAAGATACTGACAGTAATACGCCAGCTACTGCAACAAAGGAGGCAGAGGCGATTCTAGTGTCCGATACGGAATCGGTAGCGTCTCAGCGTAAGGCACAATGGGACGAAGATACTAGCAAGGCGCCAGCCGCTCGCAGACGAAAACGATGGGATGAAACCCCGCTTGCGGCGGCTTCCAACGTGGCTGCTACTCCTCTGATCTCTTCCAATATGCCAGCCTCGACACCTATGGTAACTTCGGGTAGTAAATGGGATGAAACACCCATGGCAATTTCCGGAGCGGGGGTGTCTGAGACCCCCGTCGCCGGTGGTACTCGGAATCGGTGGGAGGCAACCCCGTTAGTTTCATCTCAGCAGGAGGCCATAGGGGCTCAGACTCCATCTCAGGGCCTTGCCACCGGAAATCTTGCCAAGGCGTTGACATTAGAACGTGAGATGGAATCGAGAAATCGACCGTGGACTGACGCTGCACTCGATGCACTATTGCCAACAGAAGGGTATGTTATCCTTCCTCCTCCAAAGAGTTATGTTCCCCTTCGTACTCCTGGTCGTAAATTGCTTGCGACGCCTACGCCGATGGCCATGACTCCTCATGGATTTCAAATGGAGATTCCAGCGGAACAACGGCAAGATGCCAGTATTCAAGACATTCGTGAGGCCTATGGCGTCCCCCTTGCATCCACCGCAGGCGAGACTGGAGACGCGGGTTCACTGCCCTACATTAAACCAGAAGATATGCAGTACTTTGGAAGACTTACCGAGGAAACGGATGAAAACAAATTGTCAAAGGAGGAAGCGAATGAACGCCGCATCATGACGTTATTGCTGAAGATTAAGAACGGGACGCCGCCTCAACGAAAGACAGCGATGCGTCAGATTACCGACAAGGCCCGCTCCTTTGGTGCAGGTCCGTTATTCAATCAAATTCTACCTCTTCTAATGAGTCCAACCTTGGAGGACCAAGAACGCCACTTGTTGGTCAAGGTTATTGATCGTGTCATGTACAAACTCGACGATTTGGTCCGCCCCTACGTCCACAGGATCCTTGCTGTTATTGAACCTTTGCTGATCGATGATGACTACTACGCACGCGTGGAAGGTCGTGAGATTATCAGCAACCTTGCGAAGGCTGCAGGATTGGCTACGATGATTGCTACCATGAGACCTGATATCGATAGTCCTGATGAATATGTTCGGAATACGACCTCGCGTGCAGTGGCTGTAGTAGCTAGTGCGCTTGGAATTCCTTCCCTCCTTCCATTCCTGAAAGCCGTATGTCAATCGAGAAAATCTTGGCAGGCGCGTCACACAGGCATCAAAATTGTTCAACAGATTGCTCTTCTTATGGGAGTTTCAGTACTTCCCCATCTACGAGAGCTAGTTGAGATTGTGAGCCACGGGTTGACGGACGACATGCAAAAGGTCCGAATCATTACCGCTTTGACTTGCGCCGCCTTGGCCGAAGCGGCTCACCCCTATGGTATTGAGAGTTTTGATTCTGTGATTCGTCCCCTTTGGAAAGGAGCCCTTGAACACCAAGGAAAGGCCCTCGCCGCATTCTTGAAGGCAGTCGGCTTTGTCATTCCCCTAATGGAGGAAAGCTATGCCAGTCACTACACGAGACTCGTGATGCCAATTCTATTGCGAGAGTTTCACTCTCCCGATGAAGAAATGAAGCGCATTGTATTGAAGGTTATTCAGCAGTGCGTTGCGACTGCCGGTGTAGAACCGGAGTATATCCGAAAGGAGATCCTTCCCGAGTTCTTTCGCAACTTTTGGATTCGCAGAATGGCTCTTGATCGTAGAAACTACAATCAAGTCATCGAAACAACCGAGGAGCTCGCCAATAAAGTGGGATGCTCGGACGTCATTACTCGGATTGTAGACGATCTCAAGGATGATTCAGAGCCCTATCGTCGGATGGTCATGGAGACGGTCAAGAGAGTCCTCGAGAACCTAGGTGCTGGTGATATCGATGAAAGACTGGAAGAGCGTCTCATCGACGGCATTCTCTACGCCTTCCAAGAGCAAGCCGTGGACGCCAGCTCGACTGGTGTTAGCAGTCGAGATGGACAAATCATGTTGGATGGTTTCGGTGCGGTCGTGGTCGCCCTCGGTGAACGCTGCAAACCGTATTTGAAGCAAATTGCTGGAACCGTGAAATGGCGCCTGAATAACAAGGCCGCATCGGTCCGGATGCAGGCTGCCGATCTCGTCGGGAGAATCGCCGTCGTCATGAAGGCATGCGAAGAAGATCAACTGATGGGGCATTTGGGGGTTGTTCTCTACGAATATTTGGGTGAAGAATACCCCGAAGTTCTTGGATCTATCCTTGGTGCACTTCGAGCGATTGTGAATGTGATCGGAATGACAAAGATGACACCGCCTGTTCGTGATCTTTTGCCCCGTTTGACGCCGATTCTTCGCAATCGCCATGAGAAGGTTCAGGAAAATTGCATTGACCTCGTCGGGCGCATTGCCGATCGTGGAGCTGAATTTGTATCTGCAAAAGAGTGGATGCGTATTTGTTTTGAATTGCTGGAAATGCTCAAGGCTCACAAGAAATCAATTCAACGAGCAGCTGTTAGTACGTTTGGTTTCATCGCCAAGGCGATCGGTCCTCAAGATGTACTTCACACTCTTCTGAACAACCTGAAAGTCCAAGATCGACAGATGCGTGTCTGTACTACCGTCGCGATCGCGATTGTCGCCGAAACGTGTGGACCTTTCACTGTACTTCCCGCGTTAATGAACGAATATCGAGTTCCGGAAATAAATATCCAGAACGGTGTTCTTAAGGCGATGAGTTTCATGTTTGAATACATCGGCGATATGGGGAAGGACTATGTCTACGCCGTATCTCCACTGCTGGAAGATGCTTTGATGGATCGTGATCCTGTCCACAGACAGACGGGCTGCGCGGCTGTGAAGCATCTTGCTCTTGGCGTGGCGGGTCACGGCTGTGAAGATGCACTGATCCATCTACTGAACTTTGTATGGCCAAACATCTTTGAAGAAAGTCCTCACGTCATCCAAGCAGTCTTTGACGCTATTCAAGGTCTGATGGTTGCCCTAGGCCCTAACATTATTCTTCAATACACAGTCCAGGGTCTATACCATCCAGCTCGCAAAGTCAGGGAAGCATATTGGCGTGTCTTCAATACTCTGTACATGTACAATTCGGACGCACTTGTCGCTGGGTATCCCGTTGTAGAAAATGAGGGTCCAAACCATTACGAACGGACGAGTCTTGAACTATTCATCTAGAGGGTTCTTATCAAGACGCTCATTTGAACCAAAAAAGAAAAATCACAGAATACATACCCGAGTAAGGCTCTAAACATAAAGAGGAATGGTGATTCCACTTGATATGTCCCCATTGCAAGCGCTGTTTCTGACCATCCCTCGTGCTTGTCTGCTTGTTGATCGAACAGTCGTGGGACAAACCTGGGACGTACCAACCCGTGCTCTAGCCCTTCACTCTTTGTTGTTGAAAGGTTTTCAACCCTAGACTCACTTTCGATTCCTGTTCTTGCAGGCTATGCAATTCCCTCTACTTCACAGCTGCTTCGTCATGTGTACACTGACTTTGTACTGCAGTAAACAGCAATCAGTGACTATCGAATTGTATATCTAGATGAGTAGAACAAGTGCATTGGATTCTATTAGTGACTATTGAACGATGTATATGTATGTAGATGAGTAGAACAAAAGGGTGAAGGCTGAATCAGTCAAGTCCGACTTCCAATATGGTAGTTGTGTCGGCATCATCGTCGATATCCGCAGACGGGCGTTGGGATATTGTGTGAGGCACACGGTGATCTCCTTGTGTCGCTATCTGGTAATCTGACTTTTGGATGACAAACAGCATACTACCTTGGGATGAAAAGGAAGAAGAGGAACAGGAGGAGCAATATGACCTTGCTGGAGATCGTGGACCTTCCCTTCGAACCATTATTCGTTGTGTTTCAGGAGTCTCAACAACGATAGGCGTGGGATCGACGAATATTTTTTCCTCGACGAGGAGACTGGTTGTTCTTGCTGGTGTCGTCCTGGGAAAAATCCTATGATGACGGGAAGGAGGCAGTGGTTCGTCATTCACCTTACCGACCATACTTTCGGAATATAATGTCTGGGTAGTCGTCGTCACCTCATCTCGCATCTCCATCATCGTTGGAATAGTAGTAGCAGGAATAGGGCGAGGAGGTGAAGGAGTACCATAGCGCTCACTAGGCTGAGGAGGTGGTGGAAGGGGAGGATGAGGCAGAGGAGTACCATAGTGTCCAATAGGATCCGGGGGGACGGCGACGACACCCTCTTCTTCTTGGGGTGGTGGCCACATCTTACTGGTTAGGAACCAACGTCGATCACCAGCATCAAACTCTTCCCATGTCTTGGAATGATCCACTGCTGCCATCGGAGGTTGGATAGTAGCATAGGGACTGATACTGGTACTAGTGCTAAAATTCTCCAAGAGACTGTTTTCAGTCTCTAGGGCATTACCTGAACTCCGACTTTCTTGTTCGACTTCCAACACCAACATACTATCGGCACCATCCGAGACTAAAAGTTCTTCCATGTCCGATGCATAGCATACATTCCGCTTGGATTTCAATCGACATTTCAACAATGAATTTCCACGAGATGGTACCAAAGGTTCTGTATACGTCCGAGTCCCACCACCCTGTCGACGCCGAGACGATGATGATGATGATGACGACGACGTCAACATGGCCATACAGTTCCCATACAAACAATTCTTCGAGGCGGGTGCGACACCCTCATCACTCTTATCCCTTGCATAGGTACTACGGTGTTGCTGTTGCTGTTGTTGTGGTTGTCGTGAACGTCGTCGACGTTGTTCCTCTTCCTCAGCAATCGAGGGGTATACAAAGGTCCGACTCGTCCCCGTCGATGTCGTCAAGTCTCCCTTCGTGACTGTTGAGGCTTCATCTCGGACATTCCGGACCGGTGCCTCGATGATCCTCGGTACTTTTATTCCCTGTTCAAAGACAGGCGTTACATGTAAATCCCAAGCACTATCCGTATCACGTTCACGTCGTTCTACTAGAGTGGATTGATCACATCCCATACTCTGTGGAGATATCGAATCATGACGCCGTAAGGGCAACATATCATCTCGCTGCGTACTACTACCGGTACTATCGATCCCTCTCGAAAAGACAAGACTAGCCATATTCTCGATCCTGGAACAACTACGGGTATAGATCTTCTCCTACAGCACAAGGTAGCAACACTCTTTGGGAAGTCAACGACTACTGTAAACAGATTCTCACGAGTGTCGAGGGTGACGAAGAGGAGAGTTGGAAGAAACCCTTGAGTGATGACTCCGGGAGGTGCGAGGATGAACCACCCCAAACCAAGATGTCTGTCTCGTCCCGATGGCAAATTCTCACTTGCACTTTCCACCTCGACATGAGAGAATCGACAATTGGATTTCGCGCCACCCCGCGGGACGTGCCTCTTGCCGGAAGTCAATTATTGCAAATCCTTTGGTGGGAAATTTTGGTAGTTTTTGAAAAGATCTCAACTCCGCGCGCCCAGTGGGGTTTACTATATAAAGTTTCGGTTGGTAGGGAATGAATCCCTCTAAAAATTCGCAACGATTATTTCTACTATTGGACATATGGGAAGCTATAAGTGACTGGATTCGCGAGAACGCAAAAGAACACGTGTCGGCCCTACTTTTGAGCGCCTCTTCCCGTTTGTCTTCACGATTCATAGTGTTTGAAAAATCTGATGGTTGTCTGCGAGGTGAATTTGATGTCACTATCATGTCGCAACACCGATTTTTCAGGACGTGTCAATCCCGAATGTGAGAGATCACATTTTGCCGTACTGTACTGAGCAACGACCCCGACTCTTCCACCATGTCCAGCGGAGCTTTGAGTTTTGTCCCTCCCTTGAATTGTCCAAGTAACGAGAGAGTCGCTTGGACTCGTCCGACCAAGTTCCACAGTAGCTTTGGGGACCCTATCATAAGAATCACGGCAATCTATCTTTCAATGGTATAGCATCATCTCGGGCCTCTAAAACCCTTGATAGCGTAAGGTAGACACACCCACGGGCCTCCTCCGTCACTAACGGACTGGAATGATTCGAGTACGGCGCGGTCATCAGTCATAGCTTCTACGGATGATCCCTCGGGGCTAGTCGATCTTGAGCCATGCCTCAAGGACAGCACGACCAATCGTTGCTTGGGAGTTCTCCCTCCTGTTTTCGGTTGCAGGTCTTGAAAAGTAGGTAAAACACGTCCTGATCGAAGCAACCAACGAGTACTTGGAAGATGACTTGACTCAGAGGCGACCGTGATCTCATTCCAGTGCACTTGAGCAGAATCTTCGCTCACCAAGAGACTGACAAAGAGACGACATGATGCCATGTTGGACCGGGGAAGACTCAAATCAGCCTCCATAATCTTTGGCAATAATTTCCTCGCAACGGCACTCGTAGGTGGACCGTCTGAGATGGACTCTGGAGGATTGGAGGTCAGTAAGTTGCGAAGATCCAATAAATACGATTCAATGCCACTCCCGTAGCTTGGACCGATGGTGATCAAGGCACATGAGGCTCCCTGCAACAAGTGGCGAGTCGAATGTGCATTCCAAGCCTCCATGAATAGACCCCGCTGGTTGTTGGCAGCCTTCAACTTTCGTTGCATAGTACTAGACACAGAGTCAGATTCCGATGTGCGTTCTTGACTTTTGACTACCTCCGCCACTGTGAGAGGGAAGAGACCGCGTGTATACAAAAGGTAATCCACCAGAATAGATACAGAGGTTTGACTAATCCATACTTTTGATAGGGAAGTGGGAACGTGCAACGTAGATAACCGTGTGATGACATTGGTGGTAGGACTTGGCGGTTCTCGTGGTCGTTTCCCATTCTTCGATGGTGTCGACGTTGGTCTTGTTCCTCCTTCGTAATTCTGACGGTGAGAACGTATGGTTCGTCGCTTGACTCGTTGGTCACAATTGGTTCGTCGACGAAAACTTGATCCTTGTTCCCGGAATGTGTCGTCCATTTTATATTTCTACAAAGCTTCGAGTACCAGTGACTGGGAGTGAAGAGGTACCCGTCGTTTCGTTGACGACAGTTGTCACACATGGAACATCAAGAAATATTGATGTGCTACGGATTTTTACGGACCGCATTTCATCAACTCTTTGCGACGTCCTCGGGGTGTCGATTGCGCGTAGGCACGTTAGTATAGCGTTATACGGTTATCAGACGTATCCAATGACACACCAGAAATCCGAATAAATCAAATGAGTCCAAACGGGACACACAACCCAATAGAGACTTCTTGGTGTTCCATTTTCGTTTTTTTGCATTATCAACGTCTATGGACCTTCGTTTCGACGAAAAGAGGTGTTGCAACTGGAGAGATCTATTTCGATAGCCGAAACAAAGAGGCTTGGACAATCTTTGCAGTGAGAGAAGATGTCGAAGTCCACAGATGTCAATGATTTAGAGAAAGTTACTCATCGTCCTCCACTTCCGTCGCAAAGAAGGGAACCCACAGCCGAGTTAAAGTTGACAACCCCTCCTCACGTCTCAAGACCTAACAATTCAACTGCCTTACCATTCACACAAAGTAATCTGCCACCTAGTGTTGTGCCACAACTGTTTGAAGGCATACTTTTTCCACAGCTCAGCACACAGTCTCTTCATATGTGTTTCTCAGGAATTCTGGCAAATCAGATGTATAACAATTTTTTGGGAACCTCTGGTACGAATGGCAGATATGGCGTAAACTATGGTGCATACACCAAAGACGTAGTAAGTCCACTAGGCTGTCCTGGTCCGTATACCGTTGCACTAAGTGGACCGAAACGTCAATTGGGATACATGGAGATGTCCATGTTGAGAGAAAAGAACAAAAAGAAAAAGACAAATTCGACCATAGCAGATCCTATCGGTCCCTATAGCAGACTGTTAGCCAATCTACCTCCCAAGATGGAAGAAACTTTGAATCCTGTGGCTGTGGGAACTGAATTAAAGAAGAATGAGGAGATAAGGAAGGACCCACCATCACCCCCAGCAGAAAAAAGAGAGACGGAAGATGAAGTGTCAGCGAAAAAAAGAAAAGCCATCCAAAGAGTCAGTCTATCTTATAAAAACCGGAGCCAGGACAGAAGACTGAGACGAAAAGCATAGGTACACTCATTGTCTTCCGAGTGTTGGGTTTGCAATACAAATGGTGTCATTGGAGGAGAGGGTAGAAGACATGAGAAGAGAAAAAATGGGCAACATATATATTTCGAGTCAATGGAAGTCGTTGCCGTATCCGTTGGATGGATGAAAAAATCACAGCATTCTACCAGTCCAGTACATAGATTGCTTTCATCTTTATTGGTTCCATTGTGATATCTTTGATTTGAACGGAATTGCTCTAGTAGTGAATAATGCATCGGCACTATCTGACAGTCAATTAAGGGACCGTACAGCGACTGCTCCATCAATTCCTTGACTGACACGGCAAACGTGATCGTAGTAGCAAGAGCCAACATCATCGAGACAAGAGTTGGGGGAGACCGCATTGACCTGGTATCAGATGACGGGTCTGGTGCAGTAGGAGGAGTTTCAAAAGGGGGAGCCGCTGCCGCAGGTTCGCGCGTCAACAGGACTTTCGACAGGGACGCCGGTGACTGGGGCTGGCGCATCTGGTCAGTCTCTTCTTATACACGATGCATCAAATCAGCTTGTAGAATCTTCCATAATCTTAATTTTGTCTCGATTCTTGCATGTCGCTCCTCCTGTTTTTCTGAAAGTGTCTCGCCTACGCTAGTATTTTCGACCCTGTTGCGATCCACCCCATCGGGCTTGTGTGGTCGTATTGGCGACGCTTCTTCACCACATGAAGTTTGTATCGTAGATACATGTCGAGGTGTGGAAGGATGAGTCCTTCGTCCTTCAACAAGATACTTTTCTAAGCGATCGATTCGTTCTACAAGATGTTCGGCAAGTGGTTCCAAAGGAGTCATCATTCGACGGAATTTCCCACGTGAATCCTGTACCTTGGTCTGTAACAGTCCTGCCACTAAACCAAATGCAGACCTTGACTCACACAAGTTCCCATTTCTAGATTCGCCAGACTGATGTGATGACATGAATGGGAAATGACGGGAAGAGGAAGGGAACGGAGATGGTTGACTTAATGACGCATTGCCTCGTCGACCAAACAGAACTGCAGGATATCGTCCTCGACGACCCGAGGATACTGCTGCATGAGTAGTTGGGGGGTCACTCCGACGTTCATTTCCTTCCTGTTGACCACTTTCCAAGACATCGACTGCTTCGTCGAACAAATTTTGTAAATCCTTAGTTTGAGACTCCAATGCCCGTACCTGTCCACGGTCCCTCATAAAGCGTTCGATAGCATCACCCCATTCCTGTGACAAAGGTCCATCTTCTTCTTCTTCATCATCATCATCATCATCATCTTCACCATCGTCATCATCCTTGTACAAGGCCTGCAAAAGTTTCCAATGGAGTTTCAAAAACCGACCCGTTGGGGCTGTTGGAGGGAAAATCTGTCTCACATCAGACAAAGAAGGTGAAGGCTGTACAGGGTGGATGGCGGTAGAAGCTTCGACTCGTGCTCGTTTCGTCGGACGACGAGTAGAATCTGACAAGCCACCATCTATTGGGTTCGTAGCAGTGTCTTGCATATCGGAAGGCGGAAAGAGAAATAGATATAGGTCAATGAAACTGTTGCATATGAAACGGTCGTGTCGATGAAGCGTCGTAAACTGTAAAAGAACCTGCCTCCAAGACGAACGTCTCACCGTCAGCCGTCAATGCTGGTCTTTTTAGACTTCAGAAGTACCTTGTCATGGAGGCCGATAAAAAGGCGAGTCGTGTCGCTGCCGAGGGGAAGTTTGCCATCAAATCGGATGCAGGCAAGGCAGTCATGGTCGAAGTGAATTGTGAAACTGACTTTGTCGCGAAGGATGATAACTTCCTTGGATTCTGTGATAAAGTCG
>Ga0194115_10003546_pt1 | contig 17482 bp, 7 predicted proteins | sample TA2MahsurfametaG_3_FD_148656 | JGI IMG/M metagenome (GOLD analysis project Ga0194115, IMG submission 148656) | Freshwater microbial communities from Lake Tanganyika, Tanzania - TA2015002 Mahale S4 surface | ecosystem: Environmental > Aquatic > Freshwater > Lake | place: Tanzania: Lake Tanganyika... | reverse complement strand
GGGATAATACAGAAGGAGAAACAATTAACAAATTTTCTACAAGAATATGTAAATTGTATGGCGTAAGCAGAACAACGATTTCTTACATTATAAAAGAAAAAACTTGGAATTATGTTTAGAAAGGAGGCAGAACCATAAAAATTAACCTCTGGTGGTGTAAAGATATGGGACAGTGGCGATGGACTCTTGTGGATGACCATCGCCCGATACTCAAACAAGAATCAGGGCAACAACCAAACTTGAGAGATGCGATGAATGATGTCGCAAATACAGTAGAATGTATGATGAATGAAAAGTGAGTTTTATATTGATAAAGTCAGTAAAAAAGAGGCAGAGGAACTTTTACTCCAATACCACTATCTAAAAGACATCTCTAAGTCTTTTAAGAGTGGTTATAACTATGGTCTGTTTCTAAAAAATGACTTCTGCCCACTCAAAATTGGTGGATTACTGGGAGTTTGTATCTTTACTGGACTTCCTGTGCCTGAAATCGCACAAGGAGCATTTGGATTAGAGCGAAATGAACAAGAGGGACTTTATGAACTCTCACGACTTTGTATTCATCCCGATACACAACTAAAAGAGCACAATATTACTTCTTGGTTTACCTCACGAGCGATTAGACAATTTCGGAAAGATACTGAGGTTAAAGCAATCCTTTCTTATGCTGATTCAGATCATCATTCTGGCACAATTTATCGTGCTTGCAACTTTAAGTATTACGGTCTCACGGATCGAAAAAAAGATTTCTATTATTCAGACGGAACTAAACACTCTCGTGGAAAAATAAAGGGTGAAAAAGGTGAATGGAGAGACCGTAGTAGAAAGCATAGATACTTAATGATTTATGATAAAGAGTTAAAAAAACGATTGACTTGGGAAGAACAATCGTGGTAAAATAATAGAGCGATACTGATCGTAGTGACCCAAAAAGTGTGACTTCAGAACCCTCTTCGGAGGGTTTTGTTGTATGATAAATAACTTATAACGGAAACCATAAGTATTAATAAGATGGGTCTCTCAAGATTAGATAATTTTTTGAAATCAGCTCGCGGTTCTGTCATCTATGTTGATCCTAACAGTTTAGATGCAACAGATAGCGTTGAAAATCAAGGAAATTCACTTACTCGTCCTTTTAAAACACTGCAGAGAGCCCTACTTGAGGCATCAAGATTTTCATATCAAAAAGGATTAAACAACGATAGATTTGAAAAAACAACGATTATATTATATCCCGGAGATCACGTTGTTGATAATAGACCTGGTTTAATACCCGATGGAGAAAATAATTATAGACTTAGAAACGGTACGACTACTAACAATTTACCACCACTTGATATAACAACAGTATTTGATCTTACTAATAACGATAACATTCTTTACAAGTTAAACAGTGTTTATGGTGGAGTTATAATTCCAAGAGGAACATCCATCGTCGGTATGGACTTAAGAAAAACTAGAATTCGCCCACTCTATGTTCCAGATCCTGAAAAAACAAACATCGAGAGATCTGCTATTTTTAGGCTCACTGGTGGATGCTATTTCTGGCAATTTACACTTTTAGATGCAGATCCAAATGGAACGTGCTATAAAGATTATAGTGTAAACAAATTTGTTCCTAATTTTTCGCATCATAAATTAACTGCATTTGAATATGTTGATGGAGTAAACGATGTAAGTATTGATGATGCTTTTCAAGTATATTCTACGAATCGAACAGATCTAGGAATGTACTACGAAAAAGTAGGTCTTGTATATGGACCAGCATCTGGTCGTGAAGTTTTCCCAGATTATCCAGCATCTTCTCTTGACATCAACCCAAAAATTGATGAATATCGAATTGTTGGATCTCGTGGTGAAACAATTGGAATTACAAGCATCAAAGCAGGGAATGGTATAACTGGAACCAACAAAATCACTGTCACTTTAGAAAGTTCTCTTGATGAATTAAATGTAGATACTCCAATACAAATTAGTGGTGTTGATTCTTCTGGTTATGACGGTCAATTTGTTGTTGCAGAAGTTCTAAGTTCAACGGAAATTTCATATAACGCTCAGAATATTCCCACAAATCCTCTACCAGGAGTTGTTGATGCCACTGTGAGTATCAGTGTCGATACAGTGACTTCCGCATCTCCATACGTTTTCAATATTTCCGTGAGATCTGTTTATGGTATGTGCGGTCTTCACGCTGATGGAGATAAAGCTGCTGGATTTAAGAGTATGATTGTAGCACAATTCACTGGAATTGGACTGCAAAAGGATAATAATGCATTTGTAAAGTATAATTCAACATCTGGAGTATATAATAATAAAGATGCAGCAGGAAACGAAAATATACACACAGATTCAAGAGCAAGATTTAAACCTGAATATGAAAACTATCATATCAAGTGCTCGAATGATGCATACCTTCAGGTAGTTTCAGTTTTTGCTATTGGTTATGCAGGTCACTTTGTTGCAGAGTCTGGTGGCGATCAATCAATCAATAACTCAAACTCCAACTTCGGAGCAAAAGCACTCGTTGCATCTGGATTTAGGAAAAATGCGTTTCCTAGAGATGATGTTGGGTACATTACTCATATCATTCCACCAAAGGAAATTGAAACTTCTCAGACTACAATTGAATACTACTCAATTGATGTAGATAAAACTGTAAGTATTGCCAATTCAAGTCGTTTATACCTTTATAATCAAACGAATGCTTCTCTTCGTCCTGATAGCATTATTGAGGGATACAGAATTGGTGCAAAATCTAACGAACAATTAAATGTTTTGATAACAAGTGCAGGATCTAATAATGAATATTCGGCAAGAGTCATTATGCCGAATACCAATAATACATTAGAAAAAACTTATTCTGTCGGAAGAACACCTGTAGGGATAAACAGTATTGCAAGTAATACTCTAACATTAACAGAATCTCACGGACTTATTAATGGAGAAACTATCAGAGTCATTAGTAATAACGGACAGATTCCTGATGGAATTGTCGTAAATCAAATTTATTATGCGATTACTAATACTATTGCGGCAATTAATCCAGATCAAATTAAGTTAGCTCAAACATTTAATGATGCAATTGCAAATCTCCCTATCACAATTAACAGTAAGGGAGGATCATTATCTGTTGTGAGTAGAGTTTCTGATAAAATTTCTGGAGACATCGGACATCCTATTCAATATGACTCTACTAATTCTCAGTGGTATGTTAATGTAGCATCTGCTTCCACTGAAAATACAATTTACTCAACAGTTACAACACTAGGAACTGCTAGTTTAGGTGCTGCTACTCCAAGAACATATATTAGAAGAAATCCAGATACCAGAAGTTTAACGGACACAATTTATCGAGTTCGTTATGTAATTCCATCCGATTCTCCAATATCAGCAAGACCACCACTTGATGGATATGTACTTCAAGATTCAAATACATCAATTGGATCTACAACTGCAGAGGTTGCTTTGCAATTTAGTCCATCGACAGTAACATTATCAAATTCAACGCAACTCAGAAATCAAAAAATTATTTCCAGCGCAACTTGGAATGGTGGAGTTGCAAAAATCAACACTGAACTCCCACATAAATTGAGTGTTGGATCTCAGGTTGAAATCTTAAATATCAAAACTACAACCAATACAACTGGAGTTGCTAATTCAGCATTTAATGGAACTTTTATTGTCTCTGGAATTTCTAGCTCAAGACAGTTTAGTTTTGATTTGGAAGACAATCCAGGAACTTTTGCAAGTGATACTTCTTCTAGAACAATTTCTCTTCCTCATTTCAGAAGAAAGAAATCAAACGAGACCTTAGTTGTTTATAGATCTCAAGAAGTTTCTAACTATATTCCAGGAGTTCAGGATGGAGTTTATCACTTACTTTTAATTAATTCCTCAAATTCACCATCAGTTGAACCATTCACTGATTACAAATTCGCTCAACCAGTACAAAATCTCTATCCACAAACAAATAGAGATGAACCAAAATCAGATCCAGATCCATCAGTCTCATTTGCACTTCCAGATCCAATCGGACAGGTTGTCGTTAATGAGAATCAATATAGCATCACAAGAGAAACAATTGAGAAAAAATTAATTGAGGATGCTATTGGTGTAGGAATTACTGATATTATTTCAAACAATACTGGAACCGCACATACAATCCATACAAAAATAGATCACGGATTCAACCGCATCACAAAACTTTCAATTCTGAATGGTGGATCTAGCTATGTAGAAGGTAGTTATTATGGTTGTTCTCTTGTCGGATTTGCAGGATCCACAACTGGCAGTCACGCTAATGCTAGAGTCACCGTTGGTGCTGCAGGAACTGTAACTTCAATCGAAGTTATGCACGGTGGTAGTGCATATGGAATTGGAAATACTCTCTCTTTAGTTGGAGTAGGAACTCTTGGTTCTGGAGCACTCGTAGAAGTTTCTAAAATTTATAATAACACTGGAGAGACCGTAAGAATATTCGGTATTAATGATCGCAATCACAATCAATATAATTCTTTATATCGAATTTTAACTGTTAATAATGATAAGTCGATCAATGTTGCTTCAGCGTCTACAGTTTCATTAGCATCCACGACCGGTGTTGGAGTTACAATTACTTCCACATCACAACTGTTGCTAACAGGTCAGACAGTTGAAGTTTCTGCACTGAACTATGATTCTGAATCTGGAATTGCAACAGTAACAACAGTTCAAAATCACGGATTTGGTGTTGATAATAAAATTTTAATTGGTGGTGCTAATTCTAATTTCTTTAATGGAAACTTTGTCGTTAAAAAAGTAAATAGTCAAATTTCATTCACTATTAATCCTGGAGTTAGAACTGATTCTCCTGCTACAACAGGATCGATATATATCTATCGTCCTGGATATGCATCGAACTCAGGAAATATTACAAAAGATTCTGAAAGTTTGGGCGGAAGATTAAACCCTCACCATTATGCTGGAATTACAACAACAGTTTCTTCCGGTATCAGCACAGTTGCTACATCTATTACTGTATTAAATGTTGATAATTTTGACTTTAAGATTGGAGATTTTCTCTTAGTTGATGAAGAAATTATAAGGATCAATCAGGGTCCTGTAACGAATCCAATTCAAGTCTTCAGGGGTCTGCTCGGAACAAAAACAACTTCTCACGAAGCTAATACAGTTATTCGAAGAATTTATCCAAGTCCTGTTGAGTTAAGAAGAAATTCTCTGATTCGTGCATCAAGTCATACATTTGAGTATCTTGGATTTGGTCCAGGAAATTACTCCACTGCTTTCCCAGAAAGACAAGACAGATCTATCAGTGCAATTGAAGAATTATTGGCACAATCCACTAAGTCTGATGGTGGTGTTATCGTCTATACTGGAATGAATGCCGATGGAGACTTCTATGTTGGAAATAAGAAGGTAAACTCCTCAACAGGACAAGAAGAAGTTTTTGATTCTCCCGTTCCTACTGTAACCGGTGAAGATCCTAGTCTTGGTTCAATTAACATTGGATTTGATGTTCTAACACCACTTGAAGCGTCTATCAGCCGTTCATTGAGAGTTGAAGGTGGTCCCGATGCAAATCTGATTTCTGAATTTGACGGACCAGTTGTTTTTAACAATAAAATCACCGTAAATTCTGAAAAAGGAGTTGAGGCAAACTCAATCTTCATTCAGGGCGATGCTCCAGTATCCAGAAAGTATACTGTTGGTATTGCTACACCAGTTCTTGCAGGAAACCCTGGCGATGTTGTTTATCTGAATAATCCACAAAAAGGTGGATCACTTGGATGGGTTTATACAACAGATAATGATTGGTATAGATTTGGAAATATAAATCTATCTAAAGATGCAAACATTGCTCTCTTCGATCAGGTCGGTATTGGAACAACGAGTCCTGGAAATTGTACCTTTAGAGTTGGCGCTGGAACTTCGTCATTCTGCGTTGATGGTAATGGAGTTGGTATTGGAACCACTGCAAATGGATATCGTTTGAATGTTAATGGCACAACGAATGTTATAGGAAATCTGACAGTTGATGGAGTTATTTCTGGTACGTTTGCTCTTGATTCTCTTTGGATTAATGATGGTGTAGGTGTTTCAACAACGAAGAATGTTGGAATTGGCACAACAATTGCAAAATCTGATAGTGCTTTATTCGTTAACGGAAGAACCGTTATTAATGGAACGTTGAATGTCTTTGAGGTTATTGAAAAAGCAACATTGAGTTCAACGGTTCTCACTGGAACTGTAAATATCGATCTTGCATCAAATAATGTTTACTACTTCACAAATAATGCAACTGCGAATTGGACGTTTAATTTCAGAGGAGATTCTGGAACTACACTAAACTCCTTCCTTGAAGTTGGTGATTCTATTACAGTTGCAGTTCTCACAACTCAAGGATCAACTGGATATTATAATAGTGCAATTACTATTGATGGCAACTCAGTAATACCTAAGTATTATGGTGGATATCAGATTGTCTCTGGAAATGCCAACGGTGTTGATGTATATACATATGTCATAATCAAAACCGCTGCAAATACTTACACAGTTCTTTATTCACAATCGCAGTACGCATAATCAAAAATGAGTCCAATCCTAGGTTCTATTGGCGGAATATCCGAATACAACTTTCGTGGAAATTCGGAGGACAATCCTGATGATATTATATTAGATAATGTTTTAAATCTTGAACCTGGAACTGTTGGTATTGCTACTACGACTGTCACTGGACTTAATTACCAAGCCCTTGTTACAGCGACTAATGGTGCAGAATTTTCTGTTAATGCAGGATCATATACAACTCTTCCAAAGTCAATTAGAAATAATCAAACGCTATCGGTTAAATTTACTACAACTTCTGGATCTGATTCTGATTTCTTAAAGTTCTATAACACTATAGTTTCGGTTGGTAAAAAGAAAGCATTTTGGTCTGTTGTAACAAGAGCAAAAGACACAACACCAACATCATTTGCTTTTACAAATTCGACAAACCAAAATGTAGGAATTGCAACCACCAGCAATAGTGTCACTATTGTCGGACTAGAATCAGTTCCAGCAACATTTGCTTTTATATCTTCTGGAATTGGATCCTTCCGTCTCAATGGTACTCCTGGATTTACCACTTCTCAGGTCAGTAATGGAGATACTATTGAAATCGTTGGGATTACTCCAGATACATATTCTTCATCAAAAAGTATTGAAATTACTGTTGGAACTTTCAAAACAACTTTTTCAATCACAACTCGTGATGCAGATAAAACTGTAAATTCATTTAGTTTCACTCCAATAGTCGATGCGAATATTGGAGTTTCTCATACGAGTAATACAATAACTATCAGTGGTGCGGACAATAATGTTGCTTTGGCATCCACAATTTCCGATTCTTCTGGCGAAGTTAGTATTAACGGACAAGATTATACATCAGGAACATTAGATATTTTTAATGGAAATTCCATAAGTTTAAGAATTCCATCAACTGCAGTTGTATCCTATGGTACGACTTTTACGACAACTTTAAATGTTGCTGGAGTTGCGGGAACATTTTCAGTTACAACAAGAGCAAAACCAATCATCTCATATCCAAATCAATTCACTTTCACTGATGTAAATTCAGTTGAACCAGAAACTCCTATTGAAAGTAATATTATTACTTTGACTGGAATTACTGAAGGTACATTTGGAGTTGCATCAATATCAGGATCAAATGCTGAGTTTAAAGTTATTCGTAATAATACAACCGTCAGAAATTATGGTATAACAACGGCAGCAGTAACATTAAACGATCAAATCCAACTAAGATTAACCTCGGGAAAAATATTACAAACAACCCAGACTTTATTTACTGTTTCAGGACAAAATACAACGACATTACCTGGATTTGAATCAGCAGTTAGTGACTCTTGGTCGGTAACAACAAGAGACGTTGTTTGTTCTCCTTTAAGTGAAGGAAACTTTTTTGTGAGTGGTCGATTTGCGAATGTTGAATCTGCCGAAATAGACACTTTTTATAACACTTTAATTGATTTTTCTGGATATGATAGTAGGTGTAATTTTTATGTGTCAACTTCAAATCCAGATTCTTACATCGAAAATCCTTATACTGGAGAAATCGGACAAATTGTAGCAGTTCCAGCGATACCATCTGCTGGTATTAGAGTATGGATGAAATCTTCTAATCTTTCTAATACTTTTAAATCGACGACACTATCAATTTATAGTTTGAAAAATCCAAGTTTGATTTTGACAAAAACTTGGTCTATTATTACAAAACAACTTGACACTATTCCCGAAGAATTTAACTTAATAACAAGAGAATTTTATAATATAAAACCTTTCTCAGTTGTTTCAACGTTTGTTACTGAATCTCTATCTGGATTATCAACTAACATTACTGTACCAGCATCTGTTGTAAATTCTAGCGGAATCGGTCAGGTTTCAATTTCTAAAAATAATGGACCTTTTGTAACCACGATTAGTGGTGGTGTTAAAAATGGAGATAGAATTGATATTAAAGGAACTGCGGGATCGTTCGGTTCTACTTTAATCGCAAAAGTAAAAGTTGGAGATCGTACAGAATCTTGGTCCGTAGCAACTTTACCACTTTTATCAAAATTTGATCTGAAAATTACCGCAAATGAAAATGTCTATCAAACGGATAGGGATGGTGTTCTTTCCTCTAACGTAGAATTAATTTCAAGAGAAACGACAGAACTTGGTATTGCAAATGAAGTCGTAAGAATAACCAAGAGACTCCCATACAACATACCCATTCTCTTATCTTGGATATACACTTCTGGTGGAGGAAGAACTTGGCCAACTGCTAATTTAACTTTACCATATTTAAACGGAGTTAAATCAGTTACGGTTTCTGCCACAGATTATCAAACTGAACACTACATTGGAATCGGACAGTATACTTATACTTATAGTGGTGGACTTCCAACAAATGCAGATGGAAGTACAGATGTTGAATTTATTTTTACAACTATAAATTCTTCTTCTCAAGTAGCAACTAAGAAAATACTTGCAACATTTGATGCACCAAAACCAATCATTAACTTTACAGTTTCACCTAGCGGTGTTATACCTTATAATTCTAGTTACAGAGTAGATTGGGCTTCTTCGAATGCAACTGAGGTTGTTAGTTCCACAAACTTAGGAAATACAAGTGCATTTAACGGAAGTTTTGTTGTTGGATATGCAAGAACAGATACAACTCATTCTCTAACTCTAAAAAATGCAACTGGAACAACAACTGCAACTATAACACCTAGTGTTTCTGCTTGTTCTGTGAAAACAATACAAGATACCTATGCCATTTATAAACTAGGAAAAATCATTTACGAAAACAATGTAGAAGATTCTACTTACAGGTATTATTTGTCAACTATCAAGACATTTGGAGATGGAAATCTAATCGTAGATTATCCAAATAAAACCAGATATTCTTCATTCACCTATAAAAAAATTCTGTATACAATCTATTCTGCTTATACAACTACTTTAGGAAGATACCCTACAAATGAAGATGTAAGTTATTGGATTGATTATTATCAGAGAGGAATTTATGATTCTGTTGTTTTCAAAGTCTATAATCCCGCTGCACCATATGGAACAAAAACAAACACAGCGATTCTAAAGACTCAAACTTTAGGATTAGGAACTCTTCTGGGAGGATTCACTGGCGCGGTTAATGTTCCTACGATAACTTTACCGTCTCTTAAACCATCAGCAATTACTCAAACTATTGATAAGAGTATTACAAAAACTCAAAACGTTGTTATTGGTTGTAATTATTATGTTTCAGTTTCAAATTCCACTGGATTATGTTCTTTATTTGCCTCTACTGACGGAAAAACACTATCAGCACAAGATGGATCTGCAACCACTCCATATGATTATATTATTAACGCAAATCAAGTCACTGAAGACCCTAATTTTGAAATTACGAGTCCAACTTTTAGATTCTCAAAAATCACTGCTGTTAGGGGATCGGATGCTGGCACTGTAGGATCATATTCCGGTACTACAGGGAATGGTGCAAAATATTCAAATATAAATCTGTATGTCAGTCCAGTTCAAGAAGCATATAGATTTGGTGCAATAAACAATACTGGATATGTAGAATTATCCGTAACAAGCACTTGGGCTAACTCTAGTGGTTTTGTTGGTGTCTGTGATCTGACTCATTGGAATAATGGACTTGATTTTGCAAGTCGTATTGGTAAGAGAGCAATGTACTTCATTGGCAATAATACGTCATATGGAGAGCAAACCGGTACAACAATGGTACAGAGTGATAATGAAGTTTTTGAACCAGGTGATATTTGTGGAATCGTGTTTAATCGTGCATCTGGTAAAGTCGCTATTTACAAAAATGGCGAGCTACAAGTCACAATGACAAATACTGGATTGACGGGAGATGTGTATCCCGTAGTTTCTTATAGATCTGGCGGAGGGAGACTGAATTCTACAATGTTAACATCCCCATCCCAATATGCAAGTAAGTATAGCACATATATACCAGATGCATATTTTACCCCAGGCAGCACAAACACATTAGCAAACTTTGTATTAACAATCAAAACTGACTTTGCATTATATAACCGAATAGTTAGTTCTCTTGCTTCAGAGAAATCTGCAATTCAAAGTAAAGGTGGCGTACAAAGAATCATTGATTTTTGTGGAAATACGATAGATTTATTACCTCCACCAACTTAATAAATAATCAATAGCAAAACTAGAGGGGAGAGTGAACCTCAATGGCAATCAATAAGAATTTTATTGTTAAGAATGGTCTTGAGGTTAATGATGTATTAATATACGCAAATCCCAATACTGAGAGAGTTGGAATTGGGACAAGTATTGTAAACTATAAACTACACGTTAGGGGTGGAATCGGGGCTACTGATCTTTATATTTCTGGAATTACAACCCTTTCTGGCATCACCACAACTGGTAGCGATTTGTATGTAGGTGGTGATTTATACGTTGCAGATGATTTAGTTCTGGATGAAATCACTGTTCGAAATGTCAACGTAACAGGACTTGGAACTGTTTTTAATCTTACGAGCACCAATGGAACCATAACAAATCTAACTGGTACTGCTGGAACTATTACAACTTTCAATAGTACTAATGGAACCATAACAAATCTAACTGGTACTGCTGGAACTATTACAACTTTCAATAGTACTAATGGAACCATAACAAATCTAACTGGTACTGCTGGAACTATTACAACTTTCAATAGTACTAATGGAACCATAACAAATCTAACTGGTACTGCTGGAACTATTACAACTTTCAATAGTACTAATGGAACCATAACAAATCTAACTGGTACTGCTGGAACTATTACAACTTTCAATAGTACTAATGGAACTATAACAAATATTAACTCCTCTGGTATTTCTACCTTAGGAATTGTTACTGCTTCTCAACTTTATGTTTCTGGTATTTCTACCTTAGGAATTGTTACTGCTTCTCAACTTTATGTTTCTGGTATTTCTACCTTAGGAATTGTTACTGCTTCTCAACTTTATGTTTCTGGTGTTTCAACTTTTGGTGGAAATCTTAACATTAAGGGTTTAGGTGATGATAGTATAATTGAACATGCTAATGCATCAGTTGGCGACTTATATCTTTTATCAAAGAGGGGAACATTTATAAGAACTAATAACGGTGAAGCATCAGGATATTTTCGAGCAGATGGTGCGGTAGAACTTTATTATGATAACTCCAAGAAATTTGAAACCACTGGTGCTGGGGTAACTGTTTATGGAACACTTGAATCTCAACAACTTAATGTCACTGGTATTGCAACAGCATCCTCATTCAAAGGATCATCTCAGGTCGGTATTGCAACAGCAGGTGGATATTTAGGACTTACAACACAATTTAAGTTTGTTGGTTCTGGGGTCACAATTACTTCAGAATATGATTCAAATGTTGGTATTACCACTTTGACTTTCATTGGTAGCAGTGGTGGTGGTGGAGGAGGAACTCCTGGAGGAAGCACTGGAGAAATTCAATATAATAATAGTGGTTCTTTCGGTGGAGTATCGAACTTTACTTACAATGGAACTGATTTAAATTTTGTCGGAATAATAACTGCAACGTCATTTGTAAAAAGTGGTGGAACTTCAAGTCAATTCCTCAAAGCAGATGGAAGTGTAGATACTAGTACATATCTTACTTCTTATAGTGAAACAAGCACATTAAATGATGTTTTAACTAGGGGTAATGTTTCTGGTATTGGAATTTCTGTTGGTATTTCTACCTTCAGCGGAAATGTTTTTGTTGGTTCTGGAGTTGTAATCACTTCAAACGATATTAGTGTTGCTGGTATTGTGACCGCGACAGATTTTAATTCAACATCCGATCAAAATCTAAAAACAAATATACAAACAGTTCATAATGCTTTGGGTATTGTAGAGCATCTCCGTGGGGTAAGGTTTGATTGGAAAAAAGATCATAAACCATCTCTAGGTGTAATCGCACAAGAACTTGAGGAAGTTTTACCAGAACTCGTCAGCGATACTGATCCAAAAACCGTAAATTACAATGGTTTAATTGGAGTTTTGATTGAAGCAATAAAGGAATTGTCTGAAGAAGTTCAAGAACTCAAGTCTCAACTAAATAACTAAAAGCCGAGTGTAAACGAAGATGGCTATCAAGATTAATAATACTACCGTAATTGATGACGGTAGAAATATTCAAAACATCGGCATTGCAACTGCAAATGCTTTTAAAGGTAGCGCACAAGTAGGTGTTGCAACTGACGGTGTTTATCTTGGTCTTACTACTCAGTTTAATTTCGTTGGAAGTGGCATTACAATCACTCCAACTTATGATGCTGTTGCAGGTATTACAACACTCACTTTTGCAACAACTCCTGGAAGTGGAACCGCAGCTGCTGGTCCAAATTACCAATTTAACACTGGCATTACAAGTGTTACAAAATCAGAACTGGTTGGTATTGGAACTACTGTTTTCTCAGTACCATCAACAGCAGGAAAAAGATATATCATCCATTCAATTAATGCATCTAACGTTGCATTAGGAAATACAGAAGTAAATGTAATCGGAGCAATTGATTTTACTGGTGGAGAACGAAGTTACTTTGCCTATAATATTCCAATACCAACAGGATCATCTGTAGAACTTTTAAAACAACCACAAATATTAAATCCATCAGATCAAGTTGTAATGAGAGCAACTGATTATAATCGTGTTGGTATTGATAGTTCGGTACAGATTTATATTTCATACGAAACTGAAGATAATACAAATTACTTTGGCGTAGGACTTGGTACTGTTGGAATTGCACTTACAACTCCTATTGGTATTTTTACCTCAACCACTAATCCTTCTGTAATTCAATCAATCAGACTTGCGAATAGATCTGATACTGGTGATTATCCTGTATCGATATCTATTACAAGCGGTGTAACAACGACACATCTAGTTGATGATCTTATTGTTCCAAAGTATGCAAGTGTAGAACTTTTGGATACACCAAAAGCAATGCAGACAAATGATATTATTAAAATAATTGTAGATCAATTAGAAACAATAGACGTTCAAATTTCCGGCATCAAAGTAACCTGAGGAATTACATAATATGGCAACTGTTAGGGGTGTTTTTTCTTTAAGTACAATCAGAGTGCTTAATAGTAGGAATAAATGGGTTAATTTGAATGATGTTTGGACTGCATCACCATCACCAAACACTGGATACTTTGGTGGTGGACGTCCTGGTGCATTCTCAACAATGGATAAGGTCACTTATTCTACTGATACAAGAATAACAGTTCCTGGAGCAGCATTAAGTGCTGCTCGTTCTTATCTTGCTGCAACAGGTAACTCAACTTCTGGATACTTTGGTGGTGGTCAACCTGGTGCTGGTTCAGTATCAACAATGGATAAGGTCAATTATTCCACTGATACAACAGCACCAGTTCCTGGTGCTCCATTAAGTGCTGCTCGTCATAGTCTTGCTGCAACAGGTAACTCAACTTCAGGATACTTTGGTGGTGGTTTTCCTGGTCCAAGATCAACAATGGATAAGGTCACTTATGCCGTTGATACAACAGCACCACTTCCTGCAACTGCAAGTTTAAGTGTTGCTCGTCATGGTCTTGCCGCAACAGGTAACTCAACATCTGGATACTTTGGTGGTGGTGAACCTGGTCCATTCTCAACAATGGATAAGGTCACTTATTCTACTGATACAAGATCAACAGTTCCTGGTGCTAATTTAAGTGCTGCTCGTCGTTTTCTTGCTGCAACAGGTTCACAAAATCACGGATACTTTGGTGGTGGTCATATTAGTGTTCCAGTGTCAACAATGGATAAGGTCACTTATTCCACTGATACCACAGCAGCAGTTCCTGGTGCTCCATTAAGTGCTGCTCGTGGATATATGGGAGCAACAGGTAACTCAACTTCAGGATACTTTGGTGGTGGTGTTACTATTACTAGTACTGTAGTATCAACAATGGATAAGGTCAATTATTCATCTGATACCACAGCAGCAGTTCCTGGAGCAGCATTAAGTGCTGCTCGTTATGGACTTGCTGCATCAAGTGCTAGAGCTAATGCACTTCCAACAAATCTTCTTTCATTAAGACTTTCTGATGGATTTTTAGAACCACCAAACACTGGATACTTTGGTGGTGGTTATAATTCTGCTGTTGTTGCTGCAGTATCAACAATGGATAAGGTCACATATTCCACTGATACAACTGCATTTACTCCTGGTGCAAACTTAAGTGCTGCTCGTTTTTCTCTTGCCGCAACAGGTAACTCAACAGCAGGATACTTTGGTGGTGGTGCTACAGTATCAACAATGGATAAGGTCACTTATGCATCAGACACCACTGCAGCAACACCTTCTAGTGCATTCTTAAGTGTTGCTCGGTCTTCTCCTGCTGCAACAGGTAACTCAACAGCAGGATACTTTGGTGGTGGCGATGCTGGCGGAGCTCCTGGTCAAAGATCAACAATGGATAAGGTCACTTATTCCACTGATACCAGAACAACAGTTCCTGGTGCAGCATTAAGTGTTGCTCGTTCTAGTCTTGCCGCAACAGGTAACTCAACATCTGGATACTTTGGTGGTGGTCATCCTGGTCCATTCTCAACAATGGATAAGGTCTCTTATTCTACTGATACAAGATCAACAGTTCCTGGTGCAGCATTAAGTGTTGCTCGTCTTGCTCTTGCTGCAACAGGTAACTCAACTTCTGGATACTTTGGTGGAGGTCCAGTAGCAACAATGGATAAGGTCAATTATTCCACTGATACAACAGCAGCAGTTCCTGGTGCAGCATTAAGTGTTGCTCTTTCTAGTCCTGCTGCAACAGGTAACTCAACTTCTGGATACTTTGGTGGTGGTCTTCATCCATCTGGTCCAAAATCAACAATGGATAAGGTCACTTATTCAACTGATACTACTGCAAGAATTCCCGGTGGAAACTTAAGTGCTGCTCGTTATCGTCTTGCTGCATCAAGTGCTAGAGCTAATGCATTATCACAACCACCAGGAGCAACACCAACACCATCAACAATCAATACTCCAACACCAGAAACCGGATACTTTGGTGGTGGAACCCCTGCAGGATCACTTGTGGATAAGGTCACATATTCCACTGATACCACAGCAGCAGTTCCTGGAGCAGCATTGAGTGCTGCTCGTCGTTATCTTGCTGCAACAGGTAACTCAACTTCAGGATACTTTGGTGGTGGTGAACCTGGTGGTGGTTCAGTATCAACAATGGATAAGGTCACTTATTCATCTGATACAACAGCAGCAGTTCCTGGGGCATCATTAAGTGTTGCTCGTCGTGGTATTGCTGCAACAGGAAACTCAACATCAGGATACTTTGGTGGAGGAATTTCTGCAAATGCACCCTCCCCACAATATTCAACAATGGATAAGGTCACATATTCAAATGATACTACATCTGTTGCACCAACAGCAGCATTTTTGAGTTCTAATCGTGTTGCACCTGGCGCAACAGGAAACTCAACTGCAGGATACTTTGGTGGAGGTAATTTGCCATCTCCAATAGCAACAATGGATAAGGTCAATTATTCATCTGATACAAGATCAACAGTTCCTGGTGCAGCATTAAGTGCTGCTCGTTCTTATCTTGCTGCAACAGGAAACTCAACAGCAGGATACTTTGGTGGTGGTACTCCTGGTGGTGGTGTTAATTCAACAATGAATAAGTTAACTTATTCAACTGATACCACAGTAGCAGTTCCTGGAGCAAACTTAAGTGTTGCTCGTGCTTATGTTGCTGCAACAGGATCTTCAACTGCTGGATACTTTGGTGGTGGTGCTGTTCCTGCAAGAGTATCAACAATGGATAAGGTCACTTATGCATCTGATACCACTGCAGCAGTTCCTGGTGCAGCATTAAGTGTTGCTCGTGAATCTCTTGCTGCATCAAGTGCTAGAGCCAACGCATTACCTCAACCATATTACGAAATTCCATCACCACCAGATACAGGATACTTTGGTGGTGGAGGTCCTGGTCCATTCTCAACAATGGATAAGGTTACTTATTCGACTGATACAACAACAAGAATTCCAGGTGCTCCATTAAGTCTTGCTCGTTTTGCTCTTGCTGCAACAGGTAACTCAACAGCAGGATACTTTGGTGGTGGTACTGGTCCATTATCAACAATGGATAAGGTCACTTATTCATCTGATACCACAGCAGCAGTTCCTGGAGCAGCATTAAGTGCTGCTCGCTATCGTCTTGCAGCAACAGGTAACTCAACAGCAGGATACTTTGGTGGTGGTAATCCTGGTTCATTATCAACAATGGATAAGGTCACTTATGCCGTTGATACAACAGCACCAGTTCCTGGTGCCCCATTAAGTGCTGCTCGTTCTTATCTTGCTGCAACAGGAAACTCAACAGCAGGATACTTTGGTGGAGGATTTAATCCTAGTATTCCAGCAACATATTCAACAACGGATAAGGTCACTTATTCCACTGATACCAGAACAACAGTTCCTGGTGCAGCATTAAGTGTTGCTCGCTTTCGTCTTGCTGCAACAGGTTCTCAAAATCACGGATACTTTGGTGGTGGTCAATTTGGTCCAGTATCAACAATGGATAAGGTCACATATTCCACCGATACCACAGCAGCAGTTCCTGGTGCCCCATTAAGTGCTGCTCGTTCTTATCTTGCTGCAACAGGTAACTTAACTTCTGGATACTTTGGTGGTGGTCTTCCTGGTCTATTATCAACAATGGATAAGGTCACATATTCCAGTGATACCACAGCAGCAGTTCCTGGAGCAGCATTAAGTGCTGCTCGTTATGGACTTGCTGCATCAAGTGCCAAAGCAAATGGACTACCTCCAGCAATCATCGTATAATTAGTGCTATAATAATCAAAAACATTATGAGACGTAATATTATTGTTATTGATGACTTTTATTCAAATCCAGATG
>Ga0194115_10003544_pt1 | contig 17483 bp, 17 predicted proteins | sample TA2MahsurfametaG_3_FD_148656 | JGI IMG/M metagenome (GOLD analysis project Ga0194115, IMG submission 148656) | Freshwater microbial communities from Lake Tanganyika, Tanzania - TA2015002 Mahale S4 surface | ecosystem: Environmental > Aquatic > Freshwater > Lake | place: Tanzania: Lake... | reverse complement strand
CACCATCCGGGCTGTCATAGCTCACGGTGAAAACAATCTCGCGCGGAGTAAGATCAACACGCGCCTCCACATTAGCGGGGACCGCGCTATTCTTCGCCTCATTAACCTCGCTTGCCGCCGCCGCCGCGATATCCATCAAGTTAAGAGACGAAGAGTGCTGTTGCCTGTTCTGCTTAGTCATGGAAACCTCTTAGGTTAGGTGTGGTAGAACCGTTTTATTCTACGCACACCTACCTAAGAGTTGCAAGTCTATTATTAGGAAACCGCTGAGGGGTTATTCGCGTCCTCCTCAATCATGGACAGCGCCTCAAAAGTGATATTCACGCCCATAATAGAACCGCGAGAAAGCGCAAAGCTATGAGAGGTGGGGCGGCACCCCTTAATCCTATAGCGAACCTTCGCGCCGGCGGAGTCGGGGCTAAAAGTGGCGGAGTCGATAATGGTAAGATCGAACCCGTTGTTATAGAAGTTCATAACATCGCGGGTACGGTCTGCATCAGAGGCAGTTGATGCGTGCTGAGGAAGCACACCGTGATAAGCCGCGCCGCCGCCTTGACTGTCTTGGTCCTGCATAGGGGTCATACGCATAAGACCAATGGTGCCGCTAACAGTGCGGGCAATAGGCTCAATGTCGCGGGTATCAATCTGCCCAAGCACATCAATACGGTTAACGAGAATGTTCTCCGTGACAGAAACGCCCGTAGCATATCCAACGGTCTTAGGCTCACCACTGCCCGAAGGCTGAACTTGAATCAGCGCGTTCGAGCCGTTGATAGAACGGATATTAGGGATAGGGGGAAGGATTGCCATGTTGTTAAGCTCCTATTACGCCACGAGGTAGGTGTTGACGAGGATAAAGTTCAAAGGCTTCTGAGCCTGTAGGGAGTACGACACATTGATTACATCACCGGCGAGTGCGACAGAAACATCACGGAAATCCGCGATAATCTGAAGATTGCGCTGCTGCGTAAGACGGTCGCTAACCAAGCCCTCAACAACGCCAACCTTATCCGCGGTAGCCTTGCTGCCAATAACAGATTGCAGGTACTGACGCACATCACGCACCGACACATTCACAGACTCAACGGACGACACCTCGCAGTACACGGGGTGATCCTGCTGCTTCATGTAGGTGGTGATGCTACGCTCCACACGGTAAGGCGCGCGCTGACCCGTGAGAATCACAAGACCCTTGCGGATAGCCTCCTCGGCGTAATCGGCGGGGGACCCACTCAAGGAACTGTTCAACAGCCCCACAACATTGTTAGAGAACTGCTTGCGCGTAAGAGGCTCACTGACCGGCGTGCGAGCTTGCATAACCGCGAGGGCAAGTGCAGTCCAATAAGGCTGAACAAGGGGAACGGGAGGGGAATTCGGACCGCCCGGTCGGATCAGCTTAAGCCCCTGAAACACAACCGCCACATTCGGGTCATTAATAGGCTTTGCCCACGACAGATGTGCCGCGTTAACCGAGAGGTTAGGCGTAGTCCCAAGCCACAGATTACGCTCCAAACCCGAAATCTTAGCGGCATCACGGGTATGCTGAACAGCAAGCTCATGAATCTCAAAGGTAGGGACGAAAGGAACAACAATGTTGATGTTCTCATACAACAGCGCGTTGAAGGCACTCTCCCAATCGGAGGAGTCGGGGGAAGCACCGTTAGCGCCGCCGGACAACTGCTGCTCGAAGGCAACGGGAGCCGCGTTAGAAACGCGCTTCACACGAAGGAACTGCGACAGACTCAAAGAGCGGTTAAACACGCGGAAGTTATCGGTGCGAAGAGAAACATCCGAAGCCAAGATTGAGGTCGCGGTCAAGCGGTCCAACATATCGCCCGAGACGGGAACAGCGGGAGCGTCCACCGTGAAACGGGCATCAAGGGACACGAGGTCATTAAGGAAATCCTCAATGTTCTCAATATCCTCCAAGTTAGAAGCCTTAATCGGGAAGTTAACCGTGAACGCGCCGCCCGCGGTGCTACCCCCGGAGATGTGCGTGATAGAGGTGAGGGTCTTGAAGGATGCCGTAGTGGTCTGAGCGGAAATCGCATCAAACTCAAGAGACTCAGCAACCGCCTCCCCATCATCATCAAAACCGTTAACACTCAGAATAAGATCAGTGGGAGCCGCACCCGTGGGAGTAATCGTCAGCGTGCCACCACCCATAGAACTGCTACGAGGGGCAAACACAACAGCGTTAGCCGCCGCACCTGTCAGCGTAGCTTGCGGAATAGAGACAGAGCCACGCACCACAATCTTCTTGCCTGACTCAAGCTCCGCACCCGCGTCAAAGTCAGCGTCAGAGCCTACATCACCATCCGCAACAGGGTTCGTAAGGCTACGAAGCTCAACCTCAACGGATGCGGCAACATAGCTAAGCTCCCCCGCCGCGGCGGCGGCAACCGACACGGTTGGGAAATCATCATCCCCAATCGCCTCAAACTTCTCAAGAAGAGTGCCGCCCGAACCGCCAACGAACAACTTCATATCAAACTTGGCGGCTTCGTCAGCGTTTGCGGACAGCTTCACAGTAAGCTGATTCCCAATATCACCATAGAACTTGCTCTCAATACGAAGCCCCTGTTGCACCGTCTTGGAAGCCACGCTCTCACGCACAGAAATAAGCGTGATAGAGTCGATAGCACCGAGAGTGGTAGGCACAGCAAGATCGGCAAAACAGAAAGCGGCAATGTCCTGCACCTGCTTCAGATCATCATTAGGGCGGAGACGGTTGTCGTTCTCCCCCTTAGGGAAGAAGAATTCGCCCATAGTCTCCGGCTGAGCGAAGGTGTACAGCTTATCCTTCCGCAGAGCGGGGAACTCACCGACAACCGCGATATTCCCCGCGGCTAACGAGGTGGGACCCGAAGTCGCATCAATAACGCGAAGATAAACGCCCGGACGGTAGAGGCGCTGACCATTGAACAAAACACTCGTAGGCATAGTATTCTCCTATGGGGTGTGAGATGTGATTTACTCTACATCAACTCCGCCGCCTACGCCACTAGGTAAGTCGGCGGGACCGTAGATAGATTTCTGAACCTGAATATCAATAGGTTCAGCGATTGCACCTATATTTGTAAGGTCCTCCACCTTGAAGGGCAAGACAGATAAGTGCAACGCGCCATAAACACATTGCCTACCGTACACACCCATACCCGCTTCGGACTGTAGCTGTGGATCAGGCTCAAGACTAGATGTGCCTAAATACAGGATATTTTGGTATCCCGCGTTGAGCAACTGCGGCGTAAATATAAGTACGGACGCTTTCACAATTGCGTGAAGAACACGAATCCCTTCTATCTCACCGGCGTAGATACTGACGCGGCACTCTTGTGAGGTGAACTCGTGAACATACTTGATTTCCGTCAGCGGCTCGCCCACCGCCGAGTAAACACTGCCGCTTGAATTGCCTAGCCCCTGCGCGTCATAAAGCGACTCTGTTATCTCCACGGTTATCAGAGGCATCTTCTTTGTGGTCAACTTATTGAAGCCCAAATCAAAGTTAGGCTTACTTGCGTTTAACCACGCGAACATACGCGCTTTTAAGCTGTCGCCAACATGGGGAAACAGTTGGTCGAACAGTTGCCGGTCCGCGGAATAATACTTAATCCCGTTCGCAATAATGTGCGTCATGTGTAGGTCCAACATTTAGTCCTTCACCTCCAAGAACTCTAGTTTTGCCTGAACACGCACAGGTAAATTGGTGAAAGTGTCGGTAGTTCGCCCTGTGATGATCTTAGTATCGCGAATACTATTCGGATATGAAACAACAATGTACGAGGGGTTTATAAAGTAAGAGAAAGATACGCGCGAACCTACTGCGGGTTTTAGTATCCAAACTATTTCACCATCCACCACGGAGAAGTGCGTCCCCTGCACAAGCTCCCCACCTACCACGGCTAACCCCGTAGCCGCATCAGCGCGATGTGCATATAGCACCTCGGCTGTCGTATTCCCCGTAGCAAGCCTTAGATTTCTAGACGCAATGGGGAAGCGCAAGCTGTATGTGTTAGCCTCCGTTATATCTATAGTCTCCCTATAGATCATTACCGACTGTTTCATCACAAATCGGTCCCCGAAACTCGGTAAATGCTCAGGGTTCACCGTAATGTTTACAAGCCCTTCCCGATAACCGCCGAAACGGGCGTTCAGGTACTCATCTTCAGCACCGGTGATAATCGCTTGCACCTCTTGTGGTGAGTGGTAAAGCAAGCCTGACCCTTTACACACGGGGCAACTTGTTAAATGCCCTGCGCCGCTGTCGGCAACATCACCTACTTCTGACAAATCTAGCCCTAGTGCCTCGTTCTTAGGCTTGCAGGGACATTCAGCGGCTTGCGACCAAGTTAGAAAATTGCCTTTTTGTGCAATTGTCCGGCGAAAAGCGTCTTCATCAAAGTCCGGACGAGTTAGCCGTTGGTCCATAGGGGGTGAAGGTAAAAGAGCCATGATGCACCTTTAGACCGAGAATGTGTTGATCATACGGTACTTCGCACGAAGCGCGGACATTGTAGCTTTCAGTTGCTCCTGAAAACTCTTGATACGCGCGCCATACCCCGCGTTAGTCGCAGAGCTAGTGGTCGCCACGGATTGTGATAACCCGTCCACGCCTATACTGAACTGCGCGATACCTGCGCCGGCGATAAGATCACCGGCTATATCGAGCGGGGTCATAGCCGCAATCATGCCTACAGCCTTCAAGATAAGCGGGTCCACCGTATGCGCTACATAAGCGATGGTCATATCCCCCTCATCCGGCGCAGTACGCACAGAAATCTTAAAACTCTCGCTTCCACTTTCACGCACCCTCGCACCCGTCCCTCCCGCGTCATCAAGCACAGTTAACTGCACATATAAGCGGTCCCCATTGGTCGGCGTTGTGAGTTCTATTTCTACCTCTGTCTCCCCCTCCGCAATAGTGGCGACCCCCTCTTGAAAGAAGAAACCCGCCTGATAATCTACTGAAAAGTACGAAGGCACAAACTTGTACGGCGAGAAAACATCGCCAAACAGCAGTGGAATACCTGATCTGAAGAAGAAAGAACCTATAGTGGTGCTTGTCGGGATTAAGTGGATTTGCCCCGCTTGTGCAGAGCTAATCACACCCCACTCCGCGGGCATCTCCACCGGATCGTAGTTGCCTAGTGTTATCTCTAACCCTGTGATTGCTCGCACGGGTCGCATATCAAGCATAAACGGGTAAAAAGCGTCTTTATGCTCAACAATAGCATCGTGCTTCTCCCGCTTTACCTTAAACGGGTCGATAACTATCCCTAGCTCCGACTCCACCACAGATATAGCGGACTCTATCGCTTGCTCAAACAACTCATCCGGATAAGGAGTCCCGTCCGGGAGCGTTAGAGTCACACCCAACACATAGTTATTCTTGATAAAATCTATGGTTATCAAGTCGCGTATGCTCATAGCTCTTACTCCTTCGCCTTCGCGGGTCTACCACGCTTGCGCTTCACGGGAGTAGGCTCTGCGGAGTCGGTAGCAGGGGTGCTGTCGGTAGCGTCCGCGGGGGTGCTGTCGGTAGCGTCCGCGGGGGTGCTGTCGGTAGCACCTGCGCCGGTAGCGGGGTTATCATCTACGGACACGAAGCGCCAAGCAGGGTCCGCACGAAGAACACGCTCCATCTCAGCGGTGGGCTTTGAGAGCAGAACTCCCTTATGATCTATGCAAAAGCTGTAGCCTCTTCTCACGAGCGTGATCCGGCGAGAAGTAAGAGATAAAGCGCGCTGATAAATCCACATATTATTCCTTTGTTGTTTAGGTCCCCTATATTAAGCGGGAACAGACAACGGAATTCAAGTGTTATCGTAAGCCGCCAAAATAACAAGGGGGCGACCCACAGTTAAGCGAGCCGCCCCCGATACCAACTAACCGATAACAGAATTACGCGCGGAAGTTCCCCGTGCTAGAGATACCCGCGTTGTTAAGCACGAACATCTTGGAGGGGACCTTCACGATAGGGCTAGCGAATAGCATGAGAAGGAACGGACGGATGCTAGCCGTCTCAGCGAGCGGGCGGCGGATGAAGTCAAGCAGACGCACAAGCTGAAGCACCTGCGGGTCATGCTGAACAAAACAAATGGGCGAACACTCATACTTCTGACCGTCAGCGCCATCGTTCTTATCCTCGATAGCGGTAGCGGCGGCGGCACCCGCAACGCGCGCGGCGGGGACCTCCTTGATGAGACGCAGAGTGGACGCGGCACCATCCGCGGAAGAGCGGTACACGCGGTAGTAAAGCGCATCGCTAGCGGCGGCAAGCGTGAAGCTCACCACATTGCCCGCGACCACAGCAAGACCCGCCGACACAGAAACAGGATCGCTATAACCCTGCTCATTCACGGCAATGACGCTGTAGCGGTATGCACCCGCATCACCCGCCGCGAACTTGGAACCCGCACCGGCGGCGGCAGCGGCGGCAACCGACACGGAGGGAGCGGCGGGACGCTGAGAGGTCAGCCCGAAACCCGCGGCGGGCATATTGCTCGCGAAGTGAAGGAACGGAGCGGGGCGAATCGCGACCTCACCGTAGGGAGCCATGATGCTAATGTTCTTAACACCAAAGGTGATCTGCGAAGAATCGCGAACCGTAAGCTGATCGTGGCGACCGCCCTCCACGCTCTGCTTAATCAACTCACTATGCACGCGAGGCTCCACATAGATGGTGTCCGGGCGACCATAGTTAGGCGCGCTGTACACCTCGCCAAGCACTTCTTGAAGGAGGAGAGCGGTGGGCGACTTGCCATCAAGGTCCAACACATTGTTAGGCGCGTTATCCGACACCTGCTTGATGATACCATCAAAGCCCTTGCTGTTCAGAGCCTCACGCCCGTACCAAAGCTGACGCTCAACCTTACGCATCAGGCTCATGGTGCCGCGCATCGTCTCCGCAGCGATAGCCTCGCGGTTATCCCCGATAAGACCCACGAGTGAAGCGACATCGGAAATCTGACGACGCTCAGCCATGTACTTGATACGAACGGACTTACGCTCGTACTCAGCAGTGTTAGTGGCAAAATCGTCAGAGCCGCCGCCGCCCTCACCAATGAAGGGGTCAAGATCGGCACCATGCTCACGAACAACCACATACTCGTGCAGGGTCTGCCCGACATTGGTCTTCGGAATCATGTTAAAAAGCGAAAGCTCAGTCATGCCATAGGTGGCACTGCTCAGCGTACCCTCAATACTCTGAGGCACGAGGGGCGACAGCGAGGAACCATCCGGGACGGCACCCGTCTGATAACCTACAGTCGCGCCGCTCTTACGAAGAACCTCATTAAGACGAATGAGGTCAGCAACGGGAACCATCTCATTGTGAGTAGGAAGCATAGTCTATTCTCCTGAACGCAGTGTGATTAACGGAGGTTAAGCTCCGCAGCAATCTCTGCGGGAGCATAGTTGGTGTCGAGCTTAGCGATGCCGTTAAGAAGTTGCAACTTACGATCACCGATAGCAGTCTGCAACTCAACCATAGCCTTCGCAATAATATCCTGCTTATTCACCTCGGGGGCGACCGGCGCGCTAGCAACAACAGTCTGAACCGAACGAGGGGCAACAGGGGTAGAAGCAATATCTGCAAGAGACTTACTAATCTCAGCCTTATTGCTAGAAACCTCCGCGGAGAGCGAGGTCAACGCACCGGCGATGGCATCAACCGCCGCGCGAAGCTCGACAAGGCTCTTGATGATAGCCTCATTTGAAGCCTTCGCATCCGCAACAATCGCGTCAGCACCCTTCGCGATAAGCTCCGCGTTAGTGTCAACAGACGACTGCTCGCCAAGCGACTTCACAAGATCGCTGAGAAGATTCTCAACGCGGGAAAGGTCCACATTGGTGGTATCTGACATGGTGTACTCCTATTATGAAAGAGAGGAAGAGTGGGTTATTTCTTAGCGTAGTAGCCTTTTGCCGAATGAATCAACTTTCGTGCAAATGCTTTCTGTTCCGCAGGGGAGAGCGTTGGGAATACTTTACACACAAGCGTATCCATTTGAGCAAGAGAAACCATCGGCTTTACACCGTCAGATTTACTCCTATCCATCAATTTAGATAACTCGTGTTGCATCATGCTAGCCATTTCCTTCTGCATGACACGGCGAACAGCGGAGGATACGGGGTCCTCATCATCAGAGTCGTCCATCGAATCCTCCGACTCAGAATCGTCCTCTTCATCATCCGCCGCCATAATAGCCATGTTCTTATTCCCCTCAAGAGACTGAGGAACAAGTGCGGAAAGCGAAGAGGAAGCGGGAACTGCACCCGTCTGATAACCGACCATTGCCTTCGCCTCACTACTATTTATGAGGTTTAGCAACTCAGCTAGAACTTCCTTCTGTTCCAACTCCGGGTGCATACGCTTAATATGTTCCGCGACTGCGGATGCGGCTGCGTGGGCTTTTTCCATTGTAGGCTCCATAACCGCGTTCAGCGAACGCGCTACGATCTCAAGCGATGTGTCAGGGTTAACAGGGTGAGCGGTAATCGACACATTCAAGATGCGCGATTTGGTAATAATCTTAGGGTCTTTCAAGTCGCGTTGCAAGACCTGTCCCTCTACAGAATAACCAATAGAACGCCCACTGCCGTCAAGTGCTTTCGCCGTCTCTACAATTTCACGCACTCGGGGGCGATTCATGAGTAGATAACCCTCAATATAAGTCCCCTCTTTCCCACCTTTCAGCACCACCTGCTCCACTTTGGTGGGAACCCCCAAAATGTTTTCCGGACCCGGCAAATGCTCATAGTTGAGCCACCCACGCTTCACGAAGTAATCCCACTCCATTCCGCGTTGCATAATCCTATCCCCCTGTAGGTCCACCGCATCCGATGAAACTACACCACAAATGTAAGTACGCGGCTCAATATCCTTGCCGCCGCCATTCGGTTCATCAGCCTTCTTTAGACTGATCTCCGTCCATGTAGAAAACAACTCGATAGCTTTGCTCATAGTAGCCTCCTCAAGAAGAATGTAGTCGAAGCGGTTCGCAGATAACCACCTCTTGAACTCACTGAGAGTCATAACATCTTTCTTGGCACGGATCGCCTGAATTTCTGTTTTGCCGTCCTCGCGAATACCGAAAATTGCATCCACCCCTTCAGGGAATCCGTCCGGACGCTTTCTACGGAAATCCGTATACTTGCTTGGCGGGTGCAACCTCGCAGCGTGTTCGTTCGGGTAAGGCACTTAGAAACTCCTGTTAACTGAATCGTGCTGTTCAACTAACCACGCGGATACGGACTCTCGTTTAGAATCATCACACAGGTTTACTCCACACTGCGCGATTATCTTGTTCACCTTAGTCTCTGATACACCGTGCTTCAATAATAAATAAAAAGCAAGCTCCAATGCTCGCACACAAGTGATTTCCTCGCGCGTCATGTAGCTCTCCGGTGCCGTGAGTATCTCCGTAGTTAACTTCGCAGGAGCGTACTTCGTACCCCGGGCTTCATCCGAAGGATCGAAACGCGAACGCGCAATCTCGTGATAGTCCTGCTCCTCACACACAAACGCACAAATCCCGCGATAAAGATCAGGCGCAGTCTTGAACGGCAGACTCACAAACCCGTCATACATCAATTTGTTCAGCGCATCGCAGACAACCTCACGCACCCCCCGACACGGTGGATTCGCCAACGAGAACGCACCCGCTAAAAAGAAGTCTAAATCAAACAGCGGTTCAGGTGCCGCACCCGACTCGTGGCTGACCTCCTCCTTACGCTTCGCATACACCCGCAGATCACGAATATCTACAGGCACCGCGAGAAACGGTCCGGCATCACTCTCACGAAGCCGACCTAACAACGCCTTCTTCCCGATACCTAGCTTCATAGCTATATCCGAACACTTGAACCACATACGCATCGACTGACCAATACGCACGAACGGCACACCCTCAAACTCACTCATCTTGCTCTCCTTCAGGGAAGACCCCCCTCAAGGGGTGTTCCCCACGCTAAGTTAATGTTTTATAAGGCTTATTCGGCAGAATAGCACATGGGGAGGACCCCTGTCTAATAAAAGGCTCATGGAATAAAATAATTACGGCTGTGTTAATCCGCGGGGCGGGGACCGCCTCCTGAATAATTATTTTCAATCTCCATAACTTTGCTAAAGGGTCTTCCCTGAGTGTTCCCCAAATGCCGTTTTTGTGAATGATTTCAGGGGTTTAACTTTGGGGAACACCCCCTAGCGGGGGGTCCTCCCTTTTAGGCTTTGTGGCGCTGCCACAGGTCCTTATCAGCGGTGCGGCGGGTGGTCCCGCCGGTACAGAAACTGTAGACTCTCGCTCTTGCCCACGCCTCTTGTGAAGCCCCGACACGGTGTCCACCGGTTGCCCACGCTTCAGAGCCGCGCTTATAAACTTGTTCCAAGATCGCGCGCGAAATCCCGCTGACCTTTGCGGCGGCGGATAGGAACTCGCCTTTGGAACTGCCCTTCATCTCTTCACGCACGCGCGCCGCGAAGGTAGTGCGGGAGTATTTACTCGGCTTGGTCTTCGCACCCTTATCGCTTGGGAACTCCTTATACTTATCGCCACGGTGCTTGCCCTTGATGCGGTTCTCTATGAACTTTTTACGCTTCGCCCGCGCTTCACCTGACAAACCTTCAAGATACTTCTGAGGCACAGTGGCTTTAGAGAGCAGGTCCAACATCACCTCCCCACCCACAGCCTGAGCGTTATAATCATCGGTCATTAGATAACTACACACTAGTTCCATATCTATCTTGCCCCATTCCCCGCGCATAATGTGCTTGGCTATCTGTAGCGAAGCCGGCTCAAGGTTCTGCATCCCCAACACGGGTTTTATCGCTTTCTTGAGCCTTGAATGATCCCCACTATGAACAACTACCTGCAAGGAAGGAGGCTCCACAGGCTCTACGGGGTCCGTAGGCTCATCCTCCTTCTTCTTACTAGGTGGGTCCTGCGGCTGAACATAGTCTTCCATGAGGTCTATATCTACCACCGCTTTCTCAAGAGCTATACTCTGCGCCTCTTCATCCGTCTCCGCGTCCGCAAGTCGCGTCAGCGCCTGATCCGAAAGCGGTGATTCAAGAGGCGGAATACTGCCGGCGGGCGGCTCCATAGGAAGCACGGGACCCTCGTACTCATAGTCGTCCTCCACCCCCACCAAGTTATCCATCGCAATCCGCGGAATAACGGGGTCAGGGAGTGCCAGCGAAAGAAGCTGCGAAAATGTCAATGATTTCACAGTGTTAGTAGGGGTGCTGTCGGTAGCATCCGAGGGGGTGCTGTCGGTAGCATCCTCGGGGACCGCCCCGAACACTAGAAGGTGTAGCAGCGTACCTTTCTTAATGTTTTCAACCCGTTCAATGACAGAGCGACTCCACCGGTCGCCGGCATCCCCGCCCCAAATTGCCCAAGCTATCATACCTGCGCCGGGTTCCCCGTTATCCATGCGGCTATCCTTATTCTTCCTATGCCGCGAGAAGAAAGCCGCCATACGCTTTACGGTGCGATAAGATACTTTGCCCGACATCAGATCACTCGCGCGCTGCACGCCTGAGCCGACACCTTCCCGGTTAGCTTGTTGTGCGTCTAATCCGCCGCGACCGTACTTCCTACGAAGTTCTAGCCCGCGTTTAGCCGTGTTCCGAACCGCTTGAGGGACATCAAAAGAATCGGTAATGGATACCATCTTAGTTCTCCTTCTTGGTCCCCGCGTATACGGGGTCCAAAATAGTATCGCCTCCGTCAAGAGGGGCAAGATCATACATGGCTCGAACTTCGTTCACAGTCATAAATGACTTCACCTTTTGGACATCCATTTTCAATACTTCTTCGGGGTTCATCTTATCCAAGCCGGTGAACACAAGCTCCAAATCGGGTGCCAACTCGTTCACGATATACTTGTTCAGCCAATAAGAGATAGCCCGCAAGATAGGGCGTAAGCCTCTTTCGCGCGACATGAGAACCTTGTCAGCCGGTCCACCTTGCGTTAGCGAAGAGTTAACACCTGTGTCCCCAAACGAGAAGCCGATCTCAACAGGGTCAATAGCCCAAATAGCGCAGATTTGCTTCATAAGGTGATGAAGCCAATCTTGAAACTCCATCTCCTTATTCGTTGCGCTAAGATTGATAGCTTTAACATCTTCGTCCGAATCAGGGTTGAGTTGAATCAAGGGGGTCTTCTTGGCGTTATGGCTCCCACTCAACATTTGATAAAACTCACGGCGAAACGCGCGGAAAAGCTGTGGGTTCATAGCAGTTTTCACTGCGACAATCCCCGATGCGCTAATCCCATTCGTGAAGTTAGCCGCGTTAAAGTTCTCGGCGTTGAGCATATTGGTGAGCAAACCAATACAAAGCTCAAGCTCCGGCTCCCCATAGCCACGGAATTTAACATCAGAGCGGGGTCTGCGAATCCCGTAGCATAGGTCCTTCACACCAAATTCGCCCTTTACAGTGTTATCCACCACTTGCACAAATGCGACACCCTCTTGGTCCCGCTTCCCCGCAGCTTTTTCCGCCTCAGTTAGCTGCGCGCGGCGGATGGTCGCACTATCCACATTAAGAAATCCGCAAACCTGCCCGTTCCGCGAGCGGACCACCTCGAAGCAAGCCGCATCAAATGTAAGCGAATCCCGCACTAACATTCTAAGAAATGCTTCAAAACTATTCTCAAAGTCTAGCCGCGGGTCCCCACAGGTACTGATAAATTCGTAAACTTGGCGGATAGTTTCCTGCTGATCCGGCGTAGGTGCATCATGTGGGTACTTCAAACGAATTTGAAAGCCTACATCATCACCCGAGGGGGAAGGCACTGCGAACTCCGCCACTTGGTTAACCCGCGTGTTAAGAATTGCGGCGATCAGCGGGATGCGCGCCATTGCCCGCAACTGCTCTGTATCTAAACCGCGTTTGGATTCCGCAACTACCCCCGTGCTGTCCAACATATAACTATTCGCAATATCCGCTACATTCACCTGAACAGCGGTCGGATCAGCCGCCTTATTCGGATACGCGGGTAGCGCCTTTTGTAGAAGCTCTTCAACCTCATTAATTTCCTGCATTTGCAGTTCTAAAGAGGGAGCCTCACTACGAAGTAATAGATTCCTTAGCCGGTCGAGCAATCCCATTTCTAGTCTCCGTTTCTATTCTGAAAGGGGCTTCGCGTGATCACCTCGGTGAATCTAGGCAATCTCACGCCATTCGCGACCGATAAAATACCTTCGTAGTCGGCTTCGGTCGCATCTTTGGGGATAGTATGAACTTTTACCCCGGCTTCCTCAAGCAAGTCCACACCTTCCTGAACGCTATAACCGCCAACTATACAAATAACTCGTGAGATACCCACCTGCACAATAGCTTTCGCGCAGATCGCGCAGGGTTCAGCGTTGACGAATAACCACGCGCCTAACAGGGATACCCCCTTGCGGCTAGCGTTATAGATAGCGTTCTGTTCCGCATGAACACACCCTACCTCCAAGCGGGTGCCGCTCTCAATACCTTCCCGTAAACAACGGTGCGTGCCGCATAAGTCCCCTCCCCCGCGCAGTGTTCCATTGTAAGAGTCGGAGATCACCACATTGGATTGTGGGTCCAAGATCACGCACCCTATCTTGCGCCGGCTACAGGTACTAAGTGCTGCTAACGCAAAACAGGATTCAACCCGCTGCTTCAAGTGTTTCGCTTTCACTTTCGCAGCACCTCCGCGAACAGCTTCATAGTTTCGGGGAATATCCCCGTCAATAACTCGCGAATATGTCCCGCCACCTCCTGACACTCCGGCTGCGCGTGCGAATCATCTCGCAAGATCAAGAACTTCAGATAGTTATGAAGATTCCCCGTCATCCAAAAACGAGCCATCAGCCCCTGCGGTAGCATGAAGCGCGCTTGCTCCCGACTACAGCCGTTATCCAAAGCCAACTGATATAGCTCTAAACTCCGCTCACATAGAGTTCTATACGCCGAGTTAAGGTCCGCACTCTTCTCCTCCGGCAATAAACCATCGGAACATTGAAGGTTCTTCGTACCTTGCCGGCGCCACTCACCCATATCAAAGAACTGAATATCCTCGTCCGTATATCTCCGGCTACCCTGATTATAAGAGAAAGTGCGGTGCCTCATAATCTGCGCGACTACAGGCAAAGGGGCGTTAATCCGAAAACTAATAACAGAATGTTCAAAGGGGGAGGTGTGCTTCTCCCTCATTAAGAAAGAAAGCAGCTTTATATCCTTTGGGTTCAACTCACTTTGGTCTTCATCATTGAGTAATGATACGCGCGCGGCTAAACAAGCCCGCTTGTCATCACCCATATGATCTATTAACTCTACAGAAGTCTTACTGAACATTAGCTATTTTGCCTCTCAATATAGTGCGAGATTGAATCTACCTTTTGCTCTAACCGTGAGACGGCTATGCGCGTCTCGGTAAGGGTATTCACCACCTGTTCTAAAACACGGTGCGACTGTTCTAAAGTTTCCACGCGCTGTTCCAACTTGCCCAATGACTTCGCAGTCTCCATCCGGTCCTTCAAATAAGTATAAAGGAATCCAATAACCCCAAATAGGGTAGCAAGCGTGGTTAACGAGATAGTGTCCATATCAAACAGCCTCCGGATGTGATGAGTGAACCCGCGACAGCGCCGCTAAGTATGTGCTTAAACGAGTTATCTTTACAAGGAAGGCACTCGGGAATAGCTCTACATATAATCAGGTCATTCTGTGCCTCATTGAGTTGCCTCTTTAGCTCCTCAATTAACTTCTGCTGTTCGAATACAGTTGCTCTCGCCTCCGCCAACTGCACAGCGTTTTCCCTATATTTTGACATTGATTGCCAAAACCCTGCCCGATGCGAAACACAACCTGCGGGTAGCCTCAACTCCTCTTGAAAGAGAGGTAAGTCGGGGCAAGGCGCTTCAAAAACGCTACCATCCGTGCGGACCCACAGACCGAGAATGGGGACCAACAAGATTAACATTTGTTAAAACTCCGCATCTATCTTGGCATCAACATCAGCCGAAGCCTGTCGCCCCGCCTCAGAGATAGCCGCGCGGCTAGCCCGCTCCCGTTGTGCAATAGCTTGTTGTGCCGCTTCAGCCGCAGCCGCCGCCCGTGCCGCCTTCTTACTCTCTACCCTTTGATGCCGATCATCATCGTCATCAGCCACGAAAATGTAATAAACGAAGCCTAGAAGTGCGACTAGCACCTCTTTAGCCACGAAAATAGCAAGAATGAGTAGGACACCCACCCCTAGCCACAAGAGTCGGTGTCCTTTTATCCTATTCCACATTTATGTAAGCTCCCGCGTGAGTTTTTATGTTCACCCGCGAGCTTACATATATCTGTGGCTTATATCAAGAATTACCCATTACCAAACAGATACCAAGTGCTTGCACCGTCCGAGACAAGCTGTCGGAAGCCCTCAGTGCCGACCGTGAGCGTAGTAGCCGCTTGCGTGTCGTTGCTGACATAAAGCACATCGCTGCCTGCACGCTGAACGGTCAGGGTGTTTACGGAGGCACTCTTGATGAACAACTGATAACCGGCACCCGCATCGCCCGCGTCAGGAAGCGTCAGGGTAATAGCCCCGCCCGTGTGCTTCGCGATCACGGTCTGAACCTTCTCGTTGCCGAGCGTAATGGTCCCGTTAGCGGTGAAAGTCGCAAACTTAGGCGCGGCGATAGGGGTCTCCCAAGTGGTCGAACCGCCGCCGTTCGAGGTCAGCACCTGCCCGTTGCTACCATTCGTGTTAGGAAGCGTTAGCGTTCCGTTCACATGAGAGCTTGAGGTAAGCGCCGCCACCTTAAGCGCGGCACGCTCATAACCCGCCGCGCCGGTGTCCACGGTGTTGGTGGGCAGAGTGTCGGTCTTGAACATGATGAAACAAGAATCCGACTCATCATACGCACAACCCACGAACTCCGCGTCCGAGTGCTGTGAGAAGAACCCGTGATCCACCACAGCCGCGTTGCCATAGCCGATGTGAAGAAGCGGGTCGCCAAAACGCACCGTAGTCGCAGAGGTCGCGCTGAGAATCGTACCCGAAACGGTAAGGTTCTCACAGCTTGCCGCGCTGTTCACCGTGAGCGAACCCTGAACAACAATGCTGTCGGGAAGCCCAATCGTGATGCTGTTCGTGCCAACAGCAACATTGACCTCGTTATTCGTGCCGTTAATGGTGAGCGTCTCACCAAGATCAATGTCATTGCTCGCCCCTGAGCCATTGGTCCCCGCGGCAATCGTGAAGCCGTCATTAACAAGAGACGCATTGCCGATAGAACCACCGGCTAGCGTGATCGCGATATTCGTGTTCGCGGTTCCATCAAACGAAGCAGAACCCGTGGCGGCACCGGAGATCGAGATGGTACGCGCCGTCTCAAGAGCGTCAGCCGTGGCGGCTTTGCCCGTGATGTCCGCGTTGATGGAGTTAGGAAGGGAGAAGCTGAAGCTGTTGGAGAACGCGCTGTAAGAAACATCAACCTCGTTAGCGGTCCCCAAGAAGCTCACGGAAGAGCCAAGTGCAAGCGCCTCAGAGGCAGTACCGTCCCCGAAGGTGAAGCCGCTATTCACAAGCATGGCGTTCTCAACAGCACCCGCCGCGATGGTCAGAGCGATGTCAGCGTTAGCCGTGCCGTTAAACGAAGCCGAACCTGTAGCATCACCACTCACCGAAAGGGTGCGTGAGGTAGCAAGCGCGGTAGCCGTAGCCGCGTTCCCCGTGGTATCCGACCCGATAACCGCCTCAAGAGCAATGCTAAGAGCGTTGCCCCCCGCGTTATACGAGATGTCAATATCCGTACCACTCACGAAATTGAGGTTATCCCCAAGATTAATATCCTCCTGAGCGGCACCGTCCACCTGCAACGCCCAACCGTCATAGAAGAGCATACTGTTCTCAACGGCACCCGCGGCAATCGTGAGAGCAATATCAGCGTTAGCCGTGCCGTTAAACGAAGCCGAACCCGTAGCATCACCCGAGACGGAGAGCGTCCGGGAGGTAGCAAGCGCGGTAGCGGTAGCCGCACTACCCGAAGTATTCGCGTTGATTGTAGCGGGAAGACTCAGGGTATAGGTCCCCGCGGCGTAGCTCACGGAAACCTCATCAGCAGTGCCAACCACGGATAGAGAGCCACCAAGACTCACGGTAGAGGTGTTAGTACCGTCCGTGAAGGAAATCCCGCTATTCGCAAGCATACCGTTCTCAACGGCACCCGCGGCAATCGTGAGAGCAATATCCGCGTTCGCCGTACCGTCAAATCCCACGCTACCCGTGGCATCACCACTCACCGAAAGCGTGCGTGAGGTGGCAAGCGCGGTCGCCGTAGCCGCGTTGCCGGTGGTGTCTGAAGCAATCTCCGCCTCAAGTGCAAAGGTAAGCGCATTAGTCCCGGCGTTGTACGAAACATCAATGTCCGTACCGCTCACAAAATTGAGGCTATCCCCGAGGTTAATATCTTCCTGACCGGCACCATCCACCTGCAACGACCAACCATCATTAAC
>Ga0194115_10003543_pt1 | contig 17488 bp, 10 predicted proteins | sample TA2MahsurfametaG_3_FD_148656 | JGI IMG/M metagenome (GOLD analysis project Ga0194115, IMG submission 148656) | Freshwater microbial communities from Lake Tanganyika, Tanzania - TA2015002 Mahale S4 surface | ecosystem: Environmental > Aquatic > Freshwater > Lake | place: Tanzania: Lake... | reverse complement strand
TTGTATGCGGGGGGGGGGCGTTGGTTGGGTTTAGCCTCGTCCGTCCGTGGTCCGATCTACGAAGCTACTGTTATTCCTCCCAAACAGATTCTTTCCTCCTTCTGCCCACTACGGTAGTACCATCCCTCTTTTTGCAGGAGGCCAGAAAATATTTCTTAAGTCGAAATTCCTACTACTTTGCTCTCGCTTCATTTGAATGGTGGCTATAAGATAGACACTTCCCGGACGTGTCACAGGAAGACCTGTTTTGTATCTATGAAAGAATCTTGAGTGAATGTCCTCGCTCTTCTTCTTCTTGTCCTGACCCGTTACTGTATTGAATCGTGGTTTTTATTTCATATCTATGATATGGTACGTACACAGTCGCCGTCTGCCCCATATATACGATATCGTATGCATTTGCAGTTAGAGTTATTGTTACAATGCGGTTGTGATTGTTGCAGTTAACTGTGAGACCGAGCAACGCGGTATCACGATGCAGATAGTTGGACCGATAATCCTAACCATTCTATCTCACATCATCTCTCTTGGGAATCACCTTACCGTCGGTCGAACATTCGTGAGGGGGCGGAGTGTAAGTGGAACGAAGAGAAATCTACCCCCATATACATATACGTTCTTGCATCCAGGACTTGAGGATATCCTATTTGAAAAGTGAGACAAAAATGCCAAAGACTCCGCCAGTGCCTCCCCCACCTCCACCCCCAGTACCGAAAAGTACCACAAAAACAACAATAACGACAACACCATCAACAGCATCAACACCAGTGAGTACGAACAAATCTACCTCGAAAGGTCCACCAACGAAGCAGACTCCTCCTCTTCCTTTTGTTGTGAAGAAGAAGAATATAGCGACCCCCCCTCCACCGCCACCCGCACCCCGACCACCGCCTCCACCACCACCACGACCTCCTAGTACTTTGACATCGTCTTCATCGACTCCGATTCCCTCAACTCCGAATCGTCAGACAGGACAGGAAAGGACTCCCAATGAGAATGACGTGATTCCTGAAACTCCTCAACCACCAGAACCGATGATGACACCGACTATCACTCGATATACCGGTGTTACGACTCCGACCCCTAGTAGCAACATGACGACGCCGTTACAGGAGATGACTCCCCGAGATGATGGGAATTTGAACTTTCATTCCAATCAACCCACCCCAATCAATAACAACAACAACAACAACAATATTAGTAGTATTCACCCCGAGACACCGAATACCGTCGGTCGACGTAGCACCATCGTGACGCCCCAAAAACCATTGATCTTTCTAACCGACCAAACAACGGTACCGACTGGGCTGAAGAAGTTACATGATTCCACTCGTCACCGTCGTCGACAAATGATGACACAGATCCATAATTTGGATTGTCAAATGGCATCCCTGACAGCAAATTTTGCAGAAGAGACGATGGATTTAGATTTGGGATTACGGGATACATTGGATCGAGTCGTTTGTATCCCCCTTGAATCGTCCGTCAATCGATTAGTGATGGAACGGGAATCTTCCGAACAACGTGGTCCAGCAATACGTCGATTGGAACGACAATTGGCAGTTATGGATTCTCAAATGACGTTACATACACACGTCGATTGTCTCATGGCGGAACGGGAACATTTAGATAGTCTTTCTCAAGAATTCCATCAAGAGGTCATCCCCCGTCTACGGATGGAAGATACGAAGTCTGAAAAAATTGAAGGTGGTGTCATCCGTCGATTTGAAAATATTGCTGGTATCGTCACACGGCAATTCCATCAAGAAGTCGCCTCACGACGTGCTAGTGTCGAATTGGTCCGACAAAAGTATCATCCGACCAATGATGATCATACTAAACATGATTTTTCTGGTGGTACCCTCTCCGGGTCGGCACCGGATGCGACCATGACGACAACAACAACAACAACATTACGAGGACAGGAAGACCTCTTGGACGACATCAAGGCGTTGCGAGAGCAACTCAAGAAAGAAAGGGAACAGAGGAGACGAGAGGACATGATCATTATGGATGATATCCGTCGGACGACTGTAGCCATGAAACGAGCTCTATTGGCGGTGGTAGGCGGAACGTAGGAACAAAACATATACATTATACATTCTACTTTCTTTTACATTTCGCGGGACCTTTCTTAGAGACTGGTATTGAGTTTCCCCCGTCATCACTTAGGCTTCATCGTCATTTCCATACCACCAAATTGGTGTCTTATCTTCAGTCTCATCGTCAAAAAAGATTACGCCACCGTAGCCACGAGGTTGTACGTCCTTTGTCACAGTTACCATAAATGGAAACTTCTCCAGGAAATGATCATGGAATTCGTCAACCATTTCCTCATTTCTTTGCCTTGAGAAAAAGTTGATATCAATGTGCTTATCCCCATTCCATATCAAAACAGCGTTGCCATCGTCCCAAAATGCTGTAATGATCCCTCCTTCTCGTATTGAGTGTTGTTGCAGCGCCATATCGACAAGAGTATCACCGACCAGAGCAGTCGCCAAACTCGATTTCAAGGCTTCACCTAGTGTTGCCAAGGAGATTTCTGGCAACTCAACTTCTTCGTCAATCGCTTCCATTCTTGGAATTAAGTGCCTGATGTCCTTTTCGATCGTTTGAGATTCAGCAGTGGTGGTGCGAACCTGGCAGTATTTGCCATCTTCGGATTGGGAGAGAACAATAGCCTCTTGCCAGAGATCCTTTTCAGTTCGGACCAAAACACGTGCACCAACAGACGAAGATGTCTCAGAGACGTCGAAATTTCGACTACGGAGAAAGTCTCTCGGAATCTCCCGCTTTGATCCGCGTTCCGTAGTCGAGATGTCATACGTGGAGTCGTCGTTCGCACCAATCACTATCGCGGGGATCCAATCTCCAGGCGAAGAGGCTATGACATGTTGCCACAAAACCTCATCACCTTGCTTTAAGGTAACCAAAGGCCGACGCAGCTCCAGCTGGAACAAAGCCTGTGTGCCGACAGCCTCCTGACTGTTCCACTGCGAGTAGGCTCTCGAATTGTCATAGTGTGTATTATTGAAGAAAAAAGGATCGAAATCGGGAATGTAGGCTGCATGGCCAGTTGTAATATACTTCACGGTTGCCTTGTGATTCAACTCGAAATTCGCAAGGTACGCATAGATATCAGAGATCCCCGACGCGTAAAAGGCAAATTCCCTTTCACTTCCGAAAAGTAGACGAGCTTCGCTCGCAGGGGCAAAAGGAGAAATCTCCGTCCGGAAGCGCTCGACAAAGATAGCCCTCCAGGGGTCACCGTTTACTTCTGCTACAACTACGTAATTGGTTTCATTGAGAATTCCGTTCGACCGAGCAACGAAACCAGCAATCAATCGCAAAAATACACGAGCCATCGATTGAGTCGCTCCTCCGTCAAGCATAATACCCGAGAGAGTCTTCACACCCCTAGACCTCAATGATTTCATTATCGCTGCTTCACAGTTGAAGAAAGTCTTTTCGTCTGATGCATCAAAATCCTTGCACGTGTAGATCGGAACGATAGCATCGTTTGTGTCAGCTTTCAATAAGTCGTAAACGGGGCATGGGACATCTTCGGATCCACAAAGGACGACCACGGAAGAACCAGTACTCGACGGAATCAACGTGGACAACTCTGACCAAACCTCAGCGTCGGTAGCCATGCCCACGGGAGCAACAGTGGCATCTGGGTTGGTGCAACTTCCCTCCTGGCGGACTTCGCCGCTGACGAGGGAGTTACTGTTCTCTCCTTCAATACCTCCCATCACCAATCGGAAAGAGGAACTCTTGTCGGAGTTGCCGCCGAGCGACGAAAGGATACGTGATTTCAGCGAGTTCGATTTTTCAATCGAAGCCCAGAGTACAAGATCCACGGCCATGTAGTTGTCAACATTTTGAAACTTGCGTACGACGACGTAGCCCTCGCTGAACCCGAGGACAAAAGCAAAGGAGCCCTGACGCTTGTCTACCGAAAGAACCTCAAAACCTTCGGTTGTCAAGGTATCCTTTATAGCAGTGATACATCCTTCTTCGTCCTTAATCGTTCCGTCGAGCTCTTCCACTTCGATAGCAATGAGTACACCGATAGCCTTTCCAGACGAATTTATTCTATCTGGAGCTTTCGCTACGGCGGCTTCTTTCGATCCGGCTAGGCTGTCACGGAAGTCGTACCAGTGTTTGAACTTTCCTGATTCCTGGAGCGTCGCGTTCAACCATAGTCGATGAATGTCGTGGCTGTACTGAGGAGCGCGGAAGAAATCGATACTGTCGCTTCCCATCGATAGAGTCTGTCGGCATAGCTGGGGGATATCTGAATATTCCATGGCGACAGTGTATCGGCCGAGAGAAGTTACTTCCCGAACTGGATGGTCGTCATTCTTTGAAATGATCCCTGCAGATTCCTTCACCAGTAGCCTCGCTATATCCATGATGGTTAGGGTGTCGGTCACAAAGAGCGACTCGACCAGGTCGAATTGCATATCGAGCAAAACCAAATCGAAGCTCCCCAAATACTCTGTAGGGATCATTCGCAAGCTCTTTGCCGCATCTCCAAACCACCATTGAACACGTGGGTCGTCAAAGTATGGAAGTGTCCCAAAATTCATGAACGCAGTTCGGACTACTCGCTGGTCGAGTTCAAATCCGACGACCAGCTCTATCGATTGATACTTGAGTAGTTCGTGAAGGATCATATTATCTCCACCGCCGATGTAGACCACTCTCTTAAGTTCCGGCAAAAATGACGCAGGGTAGTGAATTAGGGCTTCATGGTAGATACGAAATGATGTACATGTCTGAAGCCACTTTCCAAGATGCAGACAAGTATCGTCATAGTCTTCCCCATGTCTGTATTGGATTTTTTGGTACTGCGAATGGGTCTCGAAATGTGGCTCAAAATACTTCGCTGTACTTTGGTCATGCTTCCCGTGACATATCCGCGGAGACAAATCTTCAACATCACCGATACGAGTACGTTTCTCGAGAGTATCGTAGTTGTGGCCTGCATCATCCTTTTCATCTTCAGATACTTCCAAGTTATCTACCGCTTCCTCGTACGATGCCCAAATGGCAAGTTTCAATGCCATCTTCAAATCATGGTGGTATTTTCGGATCGTGTACTGCTCATGTCCACTCTGCAGGGATTCTGTTGCCGCAAAAATATCACCTTCCAGACTCTCCAGGCGGTTTACCTGTGAGTTCAAGAAATTCAACGTGTCAAGGTCTGGTCGCTCCTCTGTTTGCCATGTTACTTCATACTGCATCGTCATAACATCGGGATCATAGAGATCTGGCTTTTCAAACCGATCAACCTCAATCATGAGAGGGTCAGAGTCTTCATCAAGGCCCGGTATGTCCTCAAAGATCCAACGTTGGGGGAATTCGTCCACAAATCCGTAGTCCGTCAAGATCTCAATAGTCCCATAGGTGTAAAAGATCCCCTCACAATCGGTATCGTCACATTCATTGTATGACATGTAGATTTGTTCTCCTGCCTTAATATCTCTAATGGCATACGCCCTAATAGGTTCCCCAATGTGGGCAGACGTCGAGTCAACGTTTCGCCAGTGACCATTCTGCCGAGCAGAGTTTGTCAGTCTGAAGTGAGTCGACAAGAAGACTAATGTAATTGAATATGCTTCAAGTACCCAACTTACCCTGTGATTGATCATGTCATAGAGGGGAATCATAATTTCTGTCCATCCTCGTGCAATAAGGGATTCCCAAGCATCTTCCTCCAACTCACCACCTCCAGAACCACACCGGGCCCTGAAATTCGGACCAGCATCTAAAGGATTCTGAAGCTCATCTCCGGCAATCTCATTCATGATCTCCTTTGCCTCTCTGGACCACCTACGTGGGAGTTTCTTGTGCTTGTTCCCGTCGAATAGGTAATTCACATAATCCTTGAAGAATGACTTCTCTCCTAGGCGGACATGCATTGCCAGTTCTCGAGCCGTGGCGCACATGTCCTCAGTTGCCTTAGCCTTCAAAAGACATTTCTGAGGAATCACCATCACTGTTTCACCCTTTGTCAAGGCTTCCTTGGCAAAGAGGCCCACAGGACTAGTCTTGTCATTGGGATCGAGATGCTCATATTGTACTTTTTCTGAGAATTCACCACCATTGGCGCGTAGCCACTGAATCAAGGCATCGTTCGCTGTCACTGTAGCAATCACTACAAACAGCAGCAATGCCCTCTGGAACATCATCCTGTCTCAAACTTTTGCTCACTGTCAAGTCGAGAGCGGCCAGTTGCCGTAGCCAAGAGTTTGCGACACAAACCAAAAAGAGTCTTTCGACGTGCGACATCACCTCTGTTGCGTCCATTGATGACAGAATTTCCCAACGTTCCGATCACACAAACCCCAGTGGTGCGTGCCAAGCACGTGTTCCATCTATACGACCACCTTACGTTCAGTCGTGTCGCATGCTTACTATTTAGGGGATGGCTCCCTGTTCGACAGTTCCAACGGAAACTTCAGCGAAATGAACTGTGCCTATAGCGTTTATATAGAAGCCATCCGTTCGCAACCCAATGAATTCATCCATGCTCTTATATTCTTACCATGTCTACGGTTCATTCGTACATACCTACATTTTATACAGTTATGATACAGTTACTGTACCATCGTATGGGTTACGTCTAGCCGGTAAAATTGCTATGTACTCGAAACCATCATCTTCGATGACTTTTGGTTGGAAAGGGATTCAAATCATCGTTTGTATGCTTTCGCCTCCAGTCGCGCATGTTGCGTCCATATGGAGACAAGGGTGGTCTCAATTCGTCGGTTGGAGGAAAATTGACTTGAATCCCTTTTGAGGATGATGTTGACTGGTGGGGATGGACTTTCATGATCGTCGCCCCCTGTAGCGGAGGCAAGCCACCTTGGTGGATATTCTTTGGAAAGCTTTGTTTGAAGACATGATATCCAAAGGTTTCTAACCAGCCCTTGGTATCGATTTCATGTAACCGCTGTTGCAGGTCTGGTGGATATCTATCAAGAGATCGACCAAAAGGCGACTTGGCCTCAGATTGCTCCCTGCGGTCCAGGGAGAGAGGCTGATACCCATGTTCACGCCACATCAAGACGGATTCTACGCGTTCCTCCCAAACTTCCGCTGGTTGCGTCATACAAAAATGCAGCACTCGCATGAGTTGTTCCTTCGGACGTAACACGAGATCTTCATATCGCATCCACAACACCTCAGTACTTTGTGAGCTCCAATAGTCCAGGAACTGTACCCAAACTTTCATTTCATTCAATACCAGGTCATAGAAGAACTTTTCGTGCTCTGCGTAGACCTCATCGGTTACCTTTTCAGTATGCGTGTTGGTGACGTTTAGATTCCAATAGCTGTCGATGGCATCGAATGGATTCCGTACAAGGAACACCGCTCGATGTGCTGTATACTTCCGAAAACCGATCCGCTCTGGCCAATGTGTTTTGACCAACCGCGTCTGATTCGGACTCGTTATGCCTTCTCCTACCAAATCATGTCGATCTGCCAAGGCTAACGACAGGGCACGATCGGGTCGTGTGTCACTACCGGTCACGAATCCAGTCGTCGCTTCGAGGAGGCTCCGTAGTAATGTATTGCCAGATCTGGGATACGAGACCAACAACGTAGTACCAGGAAGAAACATATCGTCATCTTCAGAATAAAATCGTAAAAGTGATGGTTGACGGCACACGGAGGTCTGTGCCAACTCTTCCGTACAGAGGCCACTACATCGCAATCCCAGCTTCTTGAACCTTCGCGTGTTTAGTCGCTCCAATCGTACCGAAGCATCCTGTACTGGAATGACCATAAATTTGTGACGATGTTTTCGTCTACTGCTGGTCTGATCCCTGTTGATAGATAGTTGTAGGCGATCTGGCAATCGGAAGATTGGCAAAAACTGCTTCGACCAACCTTTCTTGCAAAGAAAGAAGGAGGTACCCTCGAATTCCGTCAAATATGAAGCAATGACCGAAAAGACAAACCGTCCCAAGTCTTCGATGTGAACATTCCTGTCATCACTGTCCGTCATGGTGGTAGAAGCTTCACCATAATGTGACTCCTAGAATGTAGATGCCAACCGACACAACCAAAACGACGACACCACAAGTAGGGAGGTTGGAATGAATGGAGCTCGAAAAGACAAAATCCGGGTCTATAAATCTCCGGGTCCGAGAGAACAGGAACTAATACTCTTATTCGGACGTATATCGAAATATCGAATTCCAAACGAGCGAGCCAGCAGAGTTCCCGCCAACGCTTTCCTTTTACAGTTGGTTTTAACTCTGCAAGTTCGCCGTCTACACGATGAAACTGCGAATACGGTACATGTCTACTCCACTAGATGATAGCGTTACTACAGTATCATATCGAATGAAGCCTTCAGCACTCTGAGTTCAGTGAGGACAATAAAGTACTTGGAATCAAGCCAATGGAAGTGGTGGAATCAAGCCGCCGGAACAATCCAAAAGTCGCCACAGCTAGTAGGAGGAGCCTTCATTGTCGACGAATTTTTGACGTATACGAAGGATGAACGACGCTCACGACACACCAAACTCTCGAGGCGACCTTCAGGTAGATTCGGCCTCATCTCCATATTTTAAACGACGATATGATGGTAGAACGACACGAATGGAGGCCTTAGAACAACGATTTGGTAAAGGAAGAAGTCCTCGTAATCAAGAATCACCCTCCTCGTCATCGTTTCACATCAGGGAGGTCCCATCGGGTCCTCAGATTCCTGACCCGTCTGCTTCTGGCGAGCAGTCACCACGATTGAAATTGAAGCCGTTATCGCGTCGAAAGCCTACGCCCTCTGATACCACCAGTGCCATAGGACTGAGGGACGAGTCAATTCTTGCTCTTGATGATTTCGGGGATAGTGACGATTTAGATGACACATCGCTACCTCAGCATGCTTCTGTGGTGTCGTACTACAGGATCATGTATCGGGGCGTGATCTCTTTGCTCTGTCGTCCCGAACTGTCCTCGCCAAGAAATGGTGCATTTCTAAGCTATGGAGATATCATTGCCGGCTCCGATCTGCTTCCGGCAGAGATGATCGATTTGTCGACACAAATTCCATTGACGCCTACCAGAAAAGAAGCAACCAATACGCATGATAGAATACTTCAAACCACGTTGAATACAACCCGGAAAGTGATACGAGTGGATCGAGTGCTAACTGGGGGGTATACGCTTGATGCGATTGACGCTCCTTCTATAGGAAATGACGAAACACCGAGGCGTGGAAATACGTTGCCCATTGTGTCAGTTGTTCGACAAGCGTCTCATGAGGACGATGGCAGCACATCACCGCTGGGCTATCTTCTTGCCGAAAATAAGGGCAAACCACTTTTCGTTCGCCTGGACGAACCCCCCGTGTGCGAAAGCGGTAGTTTCTTGTATAGAGTGATCTCGTCGGCCCCGATAGCTGTCCACACGGGTCCATTTCATGATGCTCCGACGACAAAAGGAATGTTGGTACCTGGTACGACTCATGAAGTTAGCATGCGAGTCGTGGATGGTTCGGTAAACTATCTTCGGCTCACCAGACGACAAGGTTGGGTCGCAGATAGAAGGATTCACGTTGGGGCGTCCCATGGTCCAAAGTCGGGCATTGTGGTTATGCGGGAAGTTACGCATATAGAAGAGGGTGCATCAGTATGTAATATTTCAACGATGTCGGTGGCAGCTTCATCAGTGGCTACACCGTTATCGGAATCACGTCGAAGGCACCGTGTTCCGAGGAGACAACGTGTTCACCCTTTCAAAAAAGATATGACAGATTCATCGGCGATTCCTGTTCATGTTCCAGGTCCTGCTCCTCAAACGCTCCCACAATCTCGGACTGGATCTTACGATTCTGATCATCAGGTTCCCCCGTCGCATGATCGCAGTATTTTTTCTCCTCTTTCCAACATTTCACTTCTTTCGGACGAATCTTCGATAGAAAATTCACAGAGCCAACGGGGTCCAGAGATAACGACACCAGATCGATCATTTGCTCGAAGTACGGTATCTGCGTCGCTTGAATCGACGCAATTGCCATGCTTCTTCCTCATGCGAGTAAACGCTCCCCGGGGTTTGAAGATCTTGGATGCTCCGCATTTTCAGGTTAACAATTTGATTCACGGAAACCATCCCGGTGGCCTCCTTGCCCCATCACCCTCGAAAGATCTGTCTGTCAAAAGCGGTAGCCAATCTATTTTCCAAACTATGTCTGGAGGCCACCACACTACAACTTTGACCAGCAAGACAGGCAATCCCGCCGTTTTCGACTCCAACACCAAGGCGCGGAAACTCCCACGGGGCAGTGTGTTTGAAGCGTCGAAACGTGTGGAGGCATCTGGCGCATTTAGTCAAGGTTCTGGTTTGATTAAGCTCTCAGACAATAGCGGGTGGGCGATCGTTCCAAAAAGAGAGGAGCTCGACGAACAGTATCGGAGTATTTCTGGTGCTCTCGCTGGAATGAAGGAGGGCGAAGCTAGTCGGGCTTTCCAGGAGATCGGAAATGCAATTGTTCGCGATCGCCCGACACCGATTTACATGAGAATTCAGACCAGAGAGGGCCTGGCTATCTCGCTAGCGCCGAATCCGACAATAGAAGATGACATTACTTCACCCTCATCGTCGGCGGGTGGGACATCCTCTCTTGTGAGCGCTGGGAATGGATCCAGCATTGTGCGTGGCCAAGACTCCGACGTGGTGTCGTCCGTGGGAAGCTCCTTTTTGGATAGCATGTTTCGGACACCCAAGCGAAAAGGTCGAGAGTCGGACGAAAGCGATAAGGGCCGACGGGAAGCCGGGAATCCACCGAAAGCACCAGCCTCCGAGCGACTCCCATTCTCAAACATACTTCCTTGCGGGGCTTACGTTGAAGTAGATGATTGGGTAAAGGCTCCGGATGGTGGTCGATCGACCGAGTACGCAAGACTGCGGGGTGGGCAGGGTTGGATCCCAAGGTCGTTGAATGGGAAAGCCGTTACTGAAATTATTTCTCCCCCAGAGGCACGATTTGGATCGTTCTGGTTTCGTGTTCAAGATAAGGGTGGGATCAAAGTTCGTTTCGGACCCTCGCGACGCGCTCCGACGATCAAGTCGGATGATGGCGTTTACTTCCGATTCGAGTGTGGTGAATACTTGCGCGCCTCCGAAGTTGTCACGTTCTTTCGTCAAGGTGCACCAACAGACTGCTATGCCAAACTATACAGAAATCGACACATTCGCTTATACGGAGGACACGGCGAGATTCGCCCGTTAACCAGTTTGACAGTTCAGGCCGAGTGGGTACAAGTATTTAGTTCTGGTGAGATCTTCCTGGAAGAATGTACTGCTGAACCTCGGATCGAACGCCATCATCAGGGTTGGAGATACAATGTAGTTCTGGATACTCGCGTCCAAGTCCGAAAGGGTCCGTCGTTGGAAGCCGAAGTCAACGGCGTCGTGCTTCTCGGTGGCGAGAGTATCCTTATCAATGAACGAGTTACTGGCCCCGACGATATGCGAACATGGCTACGACTGAAGGACGGCCAAGGGTGGGTCCATACTGGAGATGACGAAGAAGGAACGTTGATGATTCCCCATTCCATCCGACACCGTACTGACCCTCTTGGTCGTCCTACGAAGGCGGGTAGACCTGAACAGGAAGATATTGCATACAATGCTATCATCGCTCGACTCTTCCATAGCGGTAGTGAATTAGATGGCCACGGTACATCGAATCTTCCGCAAAGCAGACCGCGGAAGAAATGGACTTAGGATTTCCCTAAATGGAACCGCCTGTCGGACCTTGGTTTACTGACTGTGACAATTTCAATTTTTCTAGCTCATTCCAACCCAACCTGCAATTCGGTTTTGGTAGCGATGATTCTTCAGTTTTCATTCCCTCACGTAGTTGCCCATTGTTACTACTCTGAAATGCAGTTCAAGGATCTCTTGAGGCACTCACTGTCAAGTCCATGATTCCACCATGGGGGTATGACCGGACAGAAGTGATGGGTGTGTGACGTTCTTTTCTATGTAGATAGATACATACAAACGTAAATATGTACATAAATATGTATGGTATGGAGTGGGGTTGAATCTTGATGCTTGGCGGGAAGTGTCGACGAACAGGCCAAACGCCAGACGCAGATGGCACGAAAGACACGAATCGGCGGCTGAGACCAATGATGTACAGAGAAAGCCGTACGTCATCGTACTGCGTTCTAAAACGAGATCGTGATTGGAAGAAAGAAACGTCAGGATTGCGAACCCCAGGTAACGCATCGACCAAGGAACAGACATCACTTCGGGATCTTCTCCATCGAAAAAATCAGGTTGAAAGTGTCTTCCCTGTTTCTCGGTCACACAAAAATCACTCTTCTCTTTATTCTTGCAAACATGTTCCGTTTGATTCAATTCGCCCTCTTACTTGTCAGTGCTGTAGCGTTCACTGCACCAGTGATCCCTCGTCAGGTAAGGACAAAGAAGGAAAATTGTGAAACCAAACCCCCCCTACCCCCGGGAAGGAAGATTCTTGGTCGACTGGAGTGTGGATTCAAGTCTCGTTTCCTCACGTTCCCATTCGTCTATTTCGCTTCTTTCCCTTTCCATGTCCCTACAGCCGATAATGACTTCCTTTACGGCTCGTCATGTTTTGATGAGCGATGCTGAACAGGAATTAGTCCTCAAACATGCTAATGAATGCATCGAAAGTGAATGTGCCTTGGATGAAGTATCTGAGCTTCTGTCTGTCCTCAAGGGAACGGAACGGGAGTTGGAACAACGCCTTGAAAAGATCATGAATACGGTCAGTCATCTTCAGGGTATCAATGCCAAGCAGCAACGTAAGACTGACGAGGTCCGAGCCTTTGTCAAGGATCTACTACGTGTCTTTGCTCATGAGGTACGTGACTGAAAAACAAAGGCTTCGCCCCCAACCCATGACGGAAGAATCTTGAGAATTTCTGAATCGTTTGTGCTTACTCTTACGTTTTTCTTCGTGCTCTCTCTTTCTTTCTTCGTTTTTCGCGCAGAAAAATCAATTTGCCTCTGGATTCTCTGGGGATTACACCAAGGGAACCCTGACAGCCTATGACGCTCTCCCTCCCAAGAAATGGTCACCAAAAAATTGAAAATGACATGGCACGACAACCCATACACGATACACACACACACACACACACACACCGCACTCCATGAATACACACACACATCTGGGCGCGCGAGGTATGAAGCTACGAATGAATATAAAGATAGATAATTAGCTAGCACTCCGTTCTTCCGTTTATTTCTGTTTCTTGTTTGGGAGTAGAGACATCGACGGGAGCGAAAAGCGACAATTTCGTTCCAAGGTGATGCCAACTGAACTAGTCGACAGAAAGATCGTGGTCTTGTCAGTGAAACAAAAAGTCCGGGAAGGCGTTGGGAATCTCGAAAGTGCAAATCGCTACTTTAGGAACCGATCGGTCCTTCGTCGTTTGGTTCCGAGAGTAGAGGCCTTGGCCGTCTACCTTCTATTGGTATCGTTACACAGACACAGACGCGCCCAGGTAAAGTAATCCCATTGCTATATATTTACTGAATTCCCTATGTTGGTGAATGGGATACCTCTATCTGCGGTCCGACCATCGTGTTTGTCGTCGTCATCGTCGTTGTCATTCTAGGAATCGCCAGGTGTGCTTGGTATCGGAAGGGGCCCCCCATCGGGAGAGGCTTGTTTCCTATTTTTGGAAAGTTCCATTTCTTTGCTGTTCTTTAAGGAGACGCTTTGGTAATACGCTTGGGTGGCAAGGCGTCATAGGCTGTGGTCGGTCCGTCACCGACTTCTCCAGGGTATCCGGTGGGTTTACTCAAGGAGGGGAAATCATTCCCAGACGCCTTATCACCGAGTTGGAAGACACGGAAGATGGCTCGGACAGTTTCTTGAATCTCATCGATGGGACGATCTTCTTGAGAGTTGACCTTTTGAAGTGATAGTCGTAGGGCCTTCACCTGTTGGAGGCGTTCATGGAGTTCGTGTTGTTGTACTTGAAGGACATGAATCAAGTCCTCCACATCATCCAATGAACATTCGCCCGCCACACAATCCTTGGCTTGTTTCAAGACAGCTTCATTCTCATCAGCGGACATGAGATTCAAATGATTGGGATGAGACTGTGTAGAAGAAGTGGTATGGAAGGGGTTCGTGCATGAGTGTGTGCGTGTGTGTGTGAGAGAGAGAGAGAATCACGACTACGCCTGTCTCTTCACGGAGAATCTCGGGTCCCCAAGGACGACAACTTACAATGGGGGCCGGAGTCATGAAGGCATGACTGGAAAGTGCAGTGATAAGCATCAAGGCAAGAGGGGAGAGTTTCATGATGAGAAAATGATGATGAACAAATACTGCAATCAAAGTCGAAGATTCTGAATGAGTGTTTTTTAGTTTTATGCCAGCAGCTGGATGGCCGGACCCTTCCCATCTCTGGTTTTTGACATTCTCGTTTTTTTTCCCCCGTTTTGCGAACCCTCTTGACCACGGCGAACAATCCCATCGAAGAAAGATCGTCGACGGTCCTTCTCCCTATCACATCGGGCGGGAGGCCCGGTGTGTAGGAGAAGTAGTATATATGAAAGGTAGATATGAAGTTCGTTACCGTGAGTACGACTCCCACGATTTCTGAGGGTTTCCCCACACCCATTTCGAGGGAATGCAGACAGGCTTGAAAAACAGCGCCTCTTCGGCTACTCTGTAAAAGATGGGGCCTTTGCGGAAATGCCATCCACCACATACGAAGACTAGACATGAGAAATGAAAAATCTCATGCAGAACTTGACTTGACAAACAGATGCGCTCGCTATTGCTGAAGCCGTACTAACAGTGAAAGTTACTAGGAACCGAAGCAACACAAGTGTGCGGATATCGCATCTTCAATCAACTAGGCGTACTTGCAAATGAAGAGAGGATCCTCCCTTTTGTGACAGGAGACTAGCATGTGACATCGTAAACGAAAGGAAGCAAGAAAACATGCGCTGAGACTGGAGGGAAAAGGGTGGAATAGCGTTCTGATGAGTTCGCTACGACGATTCGCCATCTTTCGGAGTTCTTTTGTCTGTAAAATATACTGTGCCTGTTTCTATTTAACCCATGGTGTCACACGCATAATTTTTCCCCACCGGAAAGACACTGGGAAAACCAAGAGAGGTATTCGCCGGTCCGAAAATTACGGGGTGAGTCTCTCTTTTAGGGGTCCTTGCATTGAAAATGGACGATAAATCCCAAATTTTGTGTCTGATATTCGGGGGGGGTCCGTCCTGGAGGCCCATTCTGTGAGAGAAAAAAATCACGATCACGACTACCACCGGCAAGGCCATACGGAAAAAGAAACTGTGACAGGAAGGTTGATTGAGTACCGTACTCATACGGCCTTGTCGTACTGGTTCTACGAGAGTTTTCCTTCCGCGCGGTTTCATGTCATGATCCTTGCAGACGAAAAACCCCGCGTCGTTTTTCAGTCAGTCATGAAGCGGGGGGGGTACGGTGTACGGTATCACCGCGACGACGTTCCGTTCGACGGCCGTCCGCGAAGCTTCTGAACGAATCGAGAGGGTGTCCGCAGTTACTCTGTTTCAACATTTCACTCCGCTTGTCCAAGAATCACTTTCACCTAGAGTTCGTCTCTTGCTTTCTTTGGAAGGGGGATAGTGATGACACGATCTCAGACCTACCTGACGACGAGTGACCCCCAGGCCATGCTCTCGGCGGGTAGAGATCTATCCCCGGAATGGAGAAGTAGTCTAGCCGCCAAGCGAGAAAAGAAAGGAGAGTGTCCCACGTGTGGGATTCAAATATTCAAAAAAGGAGCCTGGGGGAAGAAAACCCCATTAACTATAGATGGATTAGTGCGCCAGGGACACTGCCTAAAGTGTCATCCCATTGAAGGATACATCCGGCGCTTCCCTGACGCCGATACGCAACCTCAAAACGGAGAGTCACGACCTCCCCCCCCTCAAATCAGAACGAGTGTACAGGCTCAACCGCAACAGCAGCATCCACAGCAGCAGCAACAAGAACAACAACAGCCGCGGCAGCATCATCAGCAACCGCCGTACCAGATTCGCGGTAGAATCCCTGCAAATAATGGGTCGATGCCCTTGATCGAACGACCGCAATCGTCAGGTCTGGGTATGCTGCAACAGCAGCGTGAATCAAGGACGGCTCACTCCCCGCAGTTCCGACAACCCATGCCGACGCATCAGTTGATCTATGAATATCAGCAGCACGAGTCGCAACAACAACAGCCACAGCAGTATCACTCGGTACCACGATCTGGAATTCCAGTACCCAGAACGTTGAAAGTGGATCAAAACGCAGATGATGACGTATCGGTTCTCACTATGGATTATCGTTTAACAACACCTCCAGATGACTGGTCCAGGCAGCCAGAATTGGAAGAAACGGATGGTATGATGCCTCCGATTGCCACTCACCGGCCTGGCCCTGACAATGGTGATGGGTATGGTGGAAGTCGTCGAGGTCTGTACGGGACTGGAGTCCAACCAAGATTGACTACATTCCGTCACAATGAACGTACTCTTGGCCTTGGAGATTCCTGGACAGGTATGGATATGGGAGGTAGAGTGGATTCCCACCATGTGAGTTGGGATCAGAACGGGTTGATGCCACCTGGGGGGATGGATGACTTGTTCCGAAATCGTGTCGGTGAAGACGGACCTCGAGTCTCAGAAGCAGCAGGCTTTAGTGAGATTCAATACGAGCCTCGACGGATCCAACCTCCCGAACATAAGGTCGTGGAAGAACCACAACGGGCCATGGCACAGCATCAACCCGCCGTGGACATTACAGGCCCAAAACGATCGCTATCGCTCTTGTCCGGGCCATCCTATTTCCCTGATGATGAACCGATGTACATGGACGATGATGACCATGTGGATGTCAAGGAAGACAAGCAGTACCATCCTTCCATGAATGATGCAGTTGACCTGCCTCCCCTTCCAGCGGGAGTTCGAGCAAACAAACCGAACAAAATGGTCGGGGCGGCTATGAGCGGTCCGATGCGTCGTCAGGTGACTAATTTCTCCGTTGGGTCCGCTAGTACGATGGCTCCTCCCTTGATAAGTCGTGATCAGAGAGGGAGACCGGACGAGGCACAAATCCATGATCCAGAAAGTTTACAGCTGGACGACCCACGAACACACAATTTCATTGGAGGTCATGATTTATCTGCGATGATGCAGGCTTCGCAGCCTGACGCATCTCAAGTATCGGCAAGGAAAATTCAACCGAGATACAGTCCTCAGCTATCGCCGATTAGATCACCGATCAAGATGGGCTCCATGAAACCGAAGCTAGATACTCTGGATTCCATGCCATCCTCGGCGACCGCAATGGGACGGTGGGACACTGGTGATCCTAAGCCGCCCTTGGCAGCAGCTGGCCTAATGTCGCCTTGGGATTCTAAGGATCACACGTCGGTGGCCTCGTCGAATGGATTATTGACGGAAGATGTGA
>Ga0194115_10003539_pt1 | contig 17495 bp, 17 predicted proteins | sample TA2MahsurfametaG_3_FD_148656 | JGI IMG/M metagenome (GOLD analysis project Ga0194115, IMG submission 148656) | Freshwater microbial communities from Lake Tanganyika, Tanzania - TA2015002 Mahale S4 surface | ecosystem: Environmental > Aquatic > Freshwater > Lake | place: Tanzania: Lake... | reverse complement strand
TCGTGTGATTCTCATGGGATCATCCGACGCGGACAGAGGATTCGAGACAACGTCAACTTGCTCGACAATAGTGGATATGGGAACGTACAAGCCTTGTTGAGAAGAGGTCATCGTTTGCAAAGTTTTTCTGCCTCCGACAGTGAAATCAACGATGATTCATCAACTTCGACAAGCCAACTCTCTAGCACGGACGGATTCCATCAGGTACCTACCGCAGAGGAGCGAGTCGAGTCGCGTCCCTCAAGTTCTCCTCAAAAGGTACAAAAAGTCACCGGTGGCTATCGCGTCAACGCGACATCAACTTTACCTCAGAATGGTGATCCTGACGTTACCGCGGAAGCCTGTCGAAACTTTCTCGTTTCCGTGGATGATCGTTCGTTACAGGGGATATCCGAAAGCTCAGAAGATGAAACGGAATATCTCGTTTCCAAGAACCTTACCGTCGAGGCAAGCAACCAAATACTCAAGGACTCACCGGATGAGCAAGTTAAGACGCTTTCCACTGACGACAGTATGTCGACCGAAGCTGTCCCATTTTCGACTTATGTCGGATACTTCAAGGCCGTGAGAAGCCCACTATTGATACTGGCCACAGGAGCCGCATTTGCGACTACGGAAGCAGCAGATTTTTTCCAACAATATACAGTTGCTAGATGGACAGAAGTAGCACGTGGAGACTCTGTTGCAGCTGCGTTGGGTGGGACCTACCTACAGTCGCTCGTATATGCTGCAGGGGTAGTTTCGGTATTTTTATGGCTCCAGAGCTGTTTCACGCTGCTTGTGGGGGCCCGGGCATCTGCTTTCTACCATCATCGCATGGTGTCGTCAGTGTTTCAAGCACCGATGTCTTTTTTTGATGCAACGCCGAGTGGACAGATTTTATCCAGGTTTGGAAAAGAGATCGGGACGGTGGATCGTTCTCTTCCCGACAGCTTCGCATATCTCTTGATCTGCGCGATACAGATTGGCTCGTCAGCTCTCGCTCTTGTTGGTGCGATTACGCCTGTTATGATGATTCCCATCTTATTCGCGGGATCGGTATACTTTAGAACGATGAAGCGTTTCCGTCCCGCGGCTCGCGATATGAAACGTACCGAGACCAAGACAAGATCACCTATTTTCACCCATTTCGGAGAAGCTCTTCGAGGTACTGAGATCATTCGATCGATTCCTGGAGCCAGGACGACCTGGTCTCGAGAGCATCGACGGCTATCGGAGAATAACATTTCGGTTTTTTCGACCGTCAAAGCCCTTGACCGGTGGTTGTCTGTTTCGTTGGAGTTTCTGGGAAATTCTATGGTATTTACGGCAGCCATTGCATCCGTGCTGCTTTCGCGGATAGGAAAGTTGACACCGGGAGCGGCCGGATGGGGCTTGACACAATCACTTGCCATTGCCGAGCTCATGACATGGGCAGTGAGGAGTCTCATCATGCTTGAGAGTCACATGATGAGCGTGACGCGGGTGCGAGAACTTACTGACCTTGACGTCGAGGAAGCCGATACGAAGAGTGCACCAAAAACTGTATTGGGTATGCCCAAGGAGTTGAAAGGCGTTGGTGAAGCCCTGGAAACCACTTTTCGGAAAAGCAGACAGCCTAGAGTCAGTGTAGCCCCTACGAAAGATGATTCTCTAACGGAGCATGGATGGCCATGGAAGGGTGATGTAGTGTTCAAGAACGTTTCAATGAAGTACACTCCGACATCGCCCTATGTCCTGAAGAATGTCAACATTCGAGTCCCGCCAGGAAGTACGCTGGGAGTCGTCGGACGAACAGGGTCAGGCAAGAGTTCGTTGTTGTTGACATTGTTCCGCATTGTGGAAATTGAACATGGCGGATTGATCGAGATTGATGGTGTCGACATTCGCTCTATCGCGATTCAGACTCTACGTCAGAGCTTATCTATCATCCCCCAAGACCCTGTAATGTTCGATGGGACTCTGGCCTACAATCTAGACGCAACGGGGAAGGCCACAGAAAGTGACATGTGGGAGGCTCTCAACGCTGCATCTCCGGAGTTAGCGAAACAGTTTCGAGAGTCTGCCGGCCTCGAAAGTCGTATCAGTGAAGGTGGTGGGAACTTGAGCCAAGGGCAGAGACAGCTGATTTGCCTGGCTCGAGCGTTACTCCGAAAGTCGAAGGTCCTGGTCCTGGATGAAGCGACATCGAGTGTGGACGCGACTACCGACCAACAGGTGCAAGCAACGATACGAAGGGAGTTTGTGGAAAAAGGCGTCTCTGTCATTACTGTTGCGCATCGGTTGGATACTGTGCTTGGCTATGACAATATCGCTGTTCTAGGAGATGGAGAAGTATTGGAGTATGGAAAGCCATCTGATTTGTTGAAGATCCGAGACGGGGAATTGAAGCAACTTGTTCTTGCGGACAGTCGAAACAAGGTGAAGGGCGGGAAGGTCTAATAAGGCGCTAACACATAGTGGCAGGCTTTCTACCTAGTTACTATGTCGTGAAGGATCCCATACCGGAGATTGATAAACGATTTCTCGATGTTTCGATATACATCTACTAATAAGGAAATCGAGACTTCAATCGAATCGCTTTACCGCATTTCAAGCTACTAGTGATGTGAATCACTCTCCTGTGCCCAGCCGCAAACACGAAGCTCCTCATTCTGTTGTTCGTACCCATCATCCCCTTTTTCTTTCTGTGTCTCGCCTGGCACTTGGGGAGAACGAGACATCCAACGATCTCCTCAAGAGAGCTCCCCAAGTGCGAGTAAGAAGAGTCTTAAGCAACGAGGACAGCCCCTTCGTCTGCTCCGATCAGCGTCGCAGACGTTGTACTACGTCGATTGTTGGCACTCGTTTTCACAAAATGGTCGACGGCTTGAGTAGCCGCTCTAACACCACTAAGAAGCGCAGCTTGTACACTTCCCTGATAAACAGACTCAGTGGATTCCCCGGCAAAGATCAGGTCACCATCCCAGTGTGGACGTTGCATGATATCCATATGTCTTGGGAGTGTCCCTAAACGAAACGAACTATACGAGCCACTTGTGAACGGGTCCTCCTCCCATCGAGTGATGTGACAAGAAATGCATCTTCCAAGGAGGCCGGTTACTCCCATGCTTTCCTCGATAAATCCTAGGACAGTATTTCGGATATCCTCATCGCTTCGTCCAAAAGCCCACTTGCCTCTGTTCCCACATAAGACGGCCTCCAAACAGGGTAGAGAATCCTTTGCCCAAAAGTTGTACACTGGGAGATACTGACCCAGACCGTCTTCAATTTTCTTGCTTCGAATCAACCCAAAGAATGGCTCCTTCGCAGACCAGAAGATTTCGTCAAACGTAAGGAAAACCTTCTTGTAAAACCCAGCAGACATGGCATGGATTGCCTCATCTATCTCTTCGCCTAGTTGCGGACGGAATATTTCGGCGCTGAATTTCTGAAGGCACCCGATCGGGAGGGTACTGATACAACACCTTGTTTCGACGATCATTCCCGATTTCGTCTCAATGCTGATATCCTGTGCGCCTTTCCTGGTGACGGTCATGACATCCTCGTTGAGAAACACGTGATCAGCTACCTGATGGTAGAGTGGCTGGATCACACTTTCCATTCCATGCTTTAGCTTAAAGTGAGGACCCTCATAGTCCCCATCTGACACGTAAGTCTCGTCTGTGACTCTCGAATCGTCAGCTGGTAACATGATCAATTGCTGATCACACGATGCTATCCCCCTATAGTGATCCGACAAGAATGCATAAAAGGGGACCAAATCTTTGACAACCGAATCATCGTCGCAAGAATATGCGAGTGAAGAAACATGCTCTCGAGCCTCCTCCATCGACGTGGTGACAGTCTGCATACCCTCGCCCATCTCGAAGAGACTGTTACAATAATCAGATACTTCCCTCTCTATCCGATAGTGAGCTTGAATCGCCTCCTTAACTTCAGCGGAATCGTTGGGAATTATCGTTCCATCTCGAAAGAGGGCGACTTTGTTTGCTTTGTGCAAAATCGTATGTGGTCGAGTCCAGGCGTTTCCTTCAAAGATGGCTGTGAGGTGATAGTCCACTACCGATCTTCCCTTGGGTGTTGTCTGTTGTAGTAATGGGATCATCGGGTTTTGTGTCTCCAAGGACCCGTCCTCCTCGTCGTCGTCGTTGTTGCAACCATCGTTGTCGTTGTTGTCACCATCGTTGTCGTTGTTCTTCTTCCCAGTCCCGTGCAACCAAGCCGCACCTAAATCTCGAGGGAAGAAATGCACGTCCTGCCTATCCGTGACATCTCGGATCGATTCGTTGCGGGTATGGATTCTTCCGCCGACCCGATCTCGTCCTTCCAGAATGATAAATGTCGGTTTCTTTTCAGATTGCATCAATGTGGAAGCACATTGAAGGCCTGAAGCTCCAGCACCAATGATGACGAAGTCGACACGAACCATGTTTGTCTTGCCCGGGTAGGAGAAGTAAATGTTTGTATACGTCGGAGGCAATCAGAAGCAATATAAGAGGGGAGGGAGGTAGTGGTTGATCTCTGAAGCCTTATGGAAGGTTTTATCGATCCAGAATGTATTTGTTTGTTTGTTGGTGCTATTTCGACAGAGAACGAAGAAAGAGAAAGAGAGTCGTTGGTGTGACGGAAACCTAGTATGCGGGGTGGATTTTTATGGAGGAGAACAAAGCGGGATTTTCCCGCCAAGCAAAAACGTGAGACGAAACCCTTGCGACGCAGGTTTCGATTCGAGCATTTTTTTCGAGTGCAATTCCGGACTGATGGTGACGTAGTAGAAATGTACGATATATATATATGTTGTGTGAAACTGTTGCCGATGCGTGTCATCAGATGTTCATATAGTAGATATGCTATTGAATATCTTACATATCTTATGTTCATACCAAAAAAATAGGAAAGGCTCCATGATCGTGTCAATGTATGATACCGTTTTCTATACCGCGAGCAAGGGTAGTATTCCACCGTCAATCATAGCCCGGAACGGCGACCTTCTAATAGCTGCTAGAACGTTCTTTCTTAGGACCCATACCCTACAATTCGAAAGGAGGCCTCAAGTCCAGTACACTATAGATCTTTATCGCCGTACTTTTTTCTTGGTTGGCCGAAGCGCATCAGATGGTTGACTGTTCGGAGTATTCTCTGCATCGTTATCCGCATCGCCTTCAATAGCACAACGCTTCCGAAATGAGAGCAACCTTGAAATATCAAAGTCACGGGGGGACTTCACGTTGAAGGGACCATTAAAAATAAAAAGAACTGTCATCGCCTCGACCTCCATATCATATAGATTCGGCAATAGTTTCGGAGTGATCAAAAAGTATTGACCCCCGTGATCGGTAGTGCCCTTAGGACCAGGAGGTGCGGTAGAATTCGACACGATGCGACGAAAGACGAGACGTTCATTTCGTTCATCAAGACCCTGATTGATTTCATCAACACATCGAAAGGGAGAGACCATCATATCTTGAAGGGCCATCAAATACATAATCGTCGATACGGAACGTTCTCCACCAGATTGGACCCGAGCCGACAATACCTGCAAATTGGTGTTCCCACGGAAACTCACTCGGATTTCGATTCCCCAATCCTTGAAATTTCCAAATGGCAGTTCAGGTGTTGACTCTCCTTGCGTCAGTGCGACCTCACCTGCGTATGGTGGTGTACGTGAGTGTCCCATTTCGAATTATGAATCAACAAACATCATCAAGACATTCACGGGTAGGTGGTCCCTCGAATCACGTACCTGTACATCCCATCTCCGCCATGTATAGTGCAAATCGTGTATTGACCTTTGAGACCGCATTGGTAAGTGCCTCTTCCCATGGTCGGACCTTCTCCTCCAAGTCTCGTTTCTTTTGTTCTTCTGAAGAACTCAAGTCATCCAACTGTGCGCGGGTGTGTTCCGTTTCTTCCTTGTTCCTTAGATACTCCCGAATAGCATTATGATCTGCTTCGATACTTTCTACCTTTTGTTCGGCTTCTTCTAGGGCCGCAACAGCTTCGGGGAGAGTCTCCACTCCAAGTTCTTCCAATTGTGCCTTTAAGGGTGTATCATTATCATGTTCGTCCTTCAACGGAGCTTCTCTGTCAGCTTCATGTTTCAATTGATGGACCTCCTTGATTGCAGCCTTGTAATCATTCTTCGCTACCTCGTATTCCTTTTCTGCACTCTTCAAGTCGACTCGTGCCTCCCGCAATTGATCCCTGAAACGAAAACAAAGAGACAGTTCGAGAGAGAGAGTTAGAGAGAGAGTGAAATGAACTCGAGTTGTGAGTCCATCAATGACAAGCGTGTCGAATCATGAACTCGTATCGACGATTTGTTGCCAAACCTTACCCTAAACGAATTTCCACCGCCTTGACGACTTCCATATTGAGACGAATTCCTGTCGACTTGATTGTAGCCTTCATCAACTTTTTGTAACAATCCGAATGTGCTTCCAGAGCTTGAAGTGATGCATGGATCCGTTTCGCAATATGATCGATACATCGTTTCTTCTCATCTTCACCATCGGTTTCGAAATCCTTCTCGGCGTCTTGTAACTTAGCTTTCGTCGTATCCATACGACTTTTTATCTTCGATATCGATGACAAGTTCTCCTTGGCAAGTCTATGTTTTTCCTTCGCCGCTTGAGCTCGAGTTTCACTTTCGACCTGCTCTTGTCTCGCCTTCGTTACATCTGGTTGAGCCTCGTTGCGACGTTTCGTTACTTCGGCAAGATCTGCTTGTAGTTTTTGTTTTTCATGATCGGATACTCCAGGTGCTAACCACTTGGCAGGTTTGACACTATCAATACGGGTTGATGCCTTTCCACTGTACTTGGAAATTACAGTCTGATATTTGTACCCCGTATTTCCTTTTGTGGAGAAGATACAACTTGACATGAGACCCGATTGGCCACCTTCTTTCTGACCAAGATAGTCGAGGAGACCCTTCGTGTCGAGACTATCTTGGGTCTTCTCGCTACCGATTAATACCTTATCAATCTGACCAGCATTTTTCAGTGCTTCGATAATGAGTGGCGGAGCCTCAATCGTCTCATCCATATATCCCAGAACGCCATGTTCACGTTTTAGAATTCCCATTTTCTCATCGGAATAGACTCGTACATTCTGTTTGATACGTTCAATGACTGTCACATTAATCGGTATTCCAAGTTCCTCACGGATACTCCGATACAGGAAATCATAATCCTCCTTACATTGGACGACAAAAGACTTTAGGGCAGCATTCGGAACATGCATTTCCAAATAGGCCGCTGCATGGACATTCTGTGGTGTCACATCACAGACGACTGGACCAAATACTTCCTTTCGAAACTTATCACGATTTTGTCCTAGCCAATCTGAAATAGTTTTCAAATTTGGTTGTTGACGAAAAATCCGTTCATTCCGTGTAGCCCTCTCCATCCTGTAACTTTGTAACCTTTTATGGACTCGTGTCATCTCTTCCTGTAATTCATCAAAGGCAACGACGACGGAGGAACATCGTTTGACGATGGTCTGATGTTCATTGTGGGCTAATCGGACCTCATTCCGACTTGCCGCTTCATCCTCGACTATACTTTCGTAGGGTGGGAGTTCCGCCATCTTCGATTCGTATTCTCGTAACTTGTCACGGAATTGTTCAATCTTTTGTTGACTGGCGGCACGCTTCTGAGCCAACAACGTGATTTCTCCACGAAATTCTTCAATTTTATCATCATGATTTTGATACTTTTCTTGTTGCTTATTCATATCCTTTTGGGCGGCACGGATTTCTCCATCAAAGACATTCAGGTCGGCAGTGAACTTCGTCACATTGTCCTTGGCAGTATGATATTCGTCTTCTAGGGGGGCAAGACTCTGAGAAATCTCCCGGACTTTGGCTTTCAGGTCCTTTTGAGCACCCTTCTTATGATTAGCCTCTGCAACCTTTTCATCAAATTCAAGCCACAAGGTTTTCTTCCTTAACAGGTCACTGAGCTGGACGGCAGCATCACGTTCCTCCATCAGGTCCTTTGCCCGTTCCAACCGTCTCCCCTCAGCCTCTAAATGTCGAAGTCGATCTTCCAACGTTTCGCGCCTGTTTTCACCACCCTGCATCTCCTCCTGTTGCTTGATGAGTTCCATATGGGTATGGTAATGCTTTTGGGATGACGTCAAGGCCTTTTCAGTCTCCATCAAGAGTTGTTTAGAATCAAAGCCACTGAAATTCCCCACCTTATCTTGTGGTAGAAAGGTACAAAGATTGTCAACAGTAATATGATATTCGTCGAGGCAACGTTGTTTGACCGCCTTGGCAGTCACTTGAGTCCCATTCCAAAAAAAGACCGACTTAGGTGATCCAGATTTGCGAATTTCCCTTCGGATAATGGCATTGTTGTTGTTATCACTGGTATCTTCGAATTGATCACCTTTCACGATCCCCTTCTTTGAAGATTTTGACGATGAAGACGACGACGACGACATGGTATTCACTAATTCAATCTCAATCTCTCCCTCGTCTTCTCCATTGGCAATAAAGGTTTCTACTTCCGACGCTCGTCCCAATAATTTAGGTTCTCCCCCAAGACCTAAACAAATGGCACATAAAATTGTTGACTTTATTTTTGGGACAAGTAGGAAAGAGAAAAAAGACCAAAAAAACAAGGCATGAGAAACCAAGTAAACGTTTTCTGGAATCATCACTTTTCGCGATTTTCAGCAAGTGGGAAACACTATTATCGGTCTCAAAGTCCTTTCTCTATGGCAATGACCAGCACTACCAAGGTTAGTCGTTTCAATCGATGTGTGTTTTCGTCGTACCTTTCCAGTTCCATTTGGTCCAATGACCATGTTCAAACTATACCACCATAGGAGAGAAGAAAGAAAAGATGCAGCAACTCCAGGGATGAGACATACAGAGAGAGATCGACGGATGCATATGACGCAACCATCACATGAAATAGAAATGATCTCGTCCTTACCGAGGTCCAGGTGAAAGTTCGGCATCAAAATAGGTGAGGAAGTTCTTCAATTTAATCCTTCGAATCGATCCATGTTTGTAATCTCCCACCATCGCATGACGTTCCTCTGGAGACAAAGCAGGCATTTGTTTTTATTTGTTTGGTGATGGCCGTTCTTGTTGTTGTTGGTGTTGTTGCTTCTTAACGACTGGTACGGCTACCACCGCTACTACCTGATGCTGTTGAGGAGTATGATACCACGCGAAGAAAAATAGTAGGTTGGGGGAGATGGACGTAGCAGAGAGGTGTTGCAGCGACGACTCTATATCACAGTCAGATAGATCACTTGTTGCCGGCAGGGGAGGACAGCTTGAAGCGTCAACCTGATTTCTCGGAAGGGAGAGTTCGAGAAAGAAGGATGTATCAGCTAGAGGCATGTGCTGTCGAGGCTGTGCGAGTAGGAAACGTGGGAAATCCAAAGCTTCCCTCTCTTTTTCGTGTTGGAGGGAAGAAGACGAGGAGGGAGAGCGAGGCGTCACATCCGAAAATCCCGGGTTGACGACTTCTCAAGGATACGTAACGTCCAGTAGTCGTTGTACGGCATTGCTACAAGGATTTAGAACTGTGGACGGTTCTGGCGCGGAAAATGTTGGTTTTTGTTTCCTGTGACTCTGCGAACGCGGTCTGACCGTGTGTTCTGTGAATGGAATGAAGTCGAATAGATCCATTACCCGTAAATTTACGGGATTGGCCATGATTCATCAACCGCTATCAAAAATACCGTTGTAATAACCGTAAATGACAACACGAATGGAAGAATCTCCAACTCTCTCTTTTTGTATGATACCCGTCGTGTTTCCTTCAGACGGTTCTCGCCCAAAGAGATCTTCGTTTGGTGGCTATCGCTCTATGCCACAAAACCAACAGCAACAACAACACAACAACTCTATACCCCCACAAGTACATACAATATGACGATTGATCTTTATCCTGCACTTGTGCGTCAAGAAGATCTTTCTCCTGATCAAGGTTTTGGACCAGGTATTGACGATGACTGCAATGTAAGTGCTACACGATCCACACGAAGGTTGATGGCGCATCGATCCATACGTGCAATATATGTGTGTGGGAACTTTCTTACCTGTTGAATTTTTTCTGGAAATCGTTGCAAAAACATCATGTAATAACAAAAACATGATAGATGATTCATCAAGCGACCAAGGGATGGGGTGCGAATGCCCAAAAGGTCATCGATTCTCTTGCTACTAAGGATGCGGACGAACGATTGAAACTTTCTCGTCGTTATAAGGAACTATATGATCAACCACTTGATGAATTGATGAAGAAGGAATTTGGTGGTGATTTCAAATTAGGGATGACCTGCCTTGCGATGCCATTAGATGATGCCGAATGTTATATGATCAAAAAGGCAACCGATGGGATTGGTGCCCATGCGGCGATTGTCTATTCCATCCTTTGTGGTCGGACCAATGCGGAAATGAATAAAATCAAAAAGAATTACTTCAAATTATATACCAAGGATCTTGGAAAAGTCATTGCAAGTGAATTGCATGGTGATATGGAACGGTAAGAGGGGAGGGGAGTTTTGGTGTGTTTTTCCTGTCGTCTATATGAAAGCGAGACCTGACCTTTTTCTGGTTCATATTTTGAAAAAAATTTCTCCCCAGTCTCATCTTCAACTGTATGCAGGGTGGTGAAGAACCCTTTGATCCACAGTATCATACTCGTGAAAAGGCAGTCGAAGATGCTGAAATTATCTACAAGAAGGGTCAAGGAAAATTCTTTGGAACGGATGAAAAGGGGATCTTTAAAATCCTATGTTCTGCCCCCCCTCAATATGTTGAAATGATCTCTAGTGTGTATTCTGACAAGTACGGGTATACCCTCTTCAAGGGGATGGAGAAGGAATTAAGTGGAAATGTCAAAGATGGGACACTCTTCATGTTAGGGATGAAGATGAAACCCTTTGAGACGATTGCAGGATTGATGAAAAAGGCATGTGCAGGTGTCGGGACGGATGAAATGTTACTTACCTTTTCTATTATCCGATATCAGATGGTCATGAAGGATGTCATGGCAGCCCATATTGAATTATATGGAAAAAGTCTTCATGATCGTGTCCGGAATGAATGTGGTGGGAAATATAAGACATTATTGTTATCGATTTTGAATGCTGTCTGGCCAGAATATGGATACTAAAAAGAAAACAAAAGAAAAAACGGAAACACACAACAAATGGAAGAAAGAAACACTGTACGTTGATGATCTAGATGGGATGGGTAGTCTAAAATGTTTAGAAATAATACGAAGAAAATGTACGATCGTACTCTTCTATATTCTTTTTGCTATTGCGGTAGCAAAGACCATCTAACAGCGACTCAGTCAAACAGGAAGAAACTTCGTTGTAAAATGCCCCTAGCACACAATGATTTCCGTTCGGGTATTAGTGATACAAGAGAAATCCCAATGGCTCCCTGACAGAGATTTTCTTCTTCTTTCTATGATATACATCGAAAGACAAGATTGTGTTGGGTTTGGAAAAGGCTAACTGTAAGCCTTTGTACGGTAGGGGTACTCCCATTCCTAATGTGATATCACATATCATACAAAATATCTCAAGAGATTCCTACTCTAGGCAAGAAACTAGATTCCTGTATGCATCACTGTACTACTGTAAGAACGATTGCGGCGCCCATATATATCGCAGTCATTCCATTTATAGAGAATGTTCTTCACATCACCCAAAATAAACGGCGAACGTTGACAAGCCAACCTCGACTTGCGCTTCTTTCGTTGTTTTTTACCCGGAAGCCAATACCGCACGAATGCGAACCGTGGCAAGGGACCCTTCTTGGCGTCGACGGATCCTTTTCTTGTGTCGTCCCTCGCGTCTACCTCATATACCCCACTTTTCAAAAATCAGTGCTTCCAACCGTGACCATCAACGAGAAAACGACACCAAGAAGAAGGATGCAGCTTTACCCGAACATTGTCCTCAAGGGAGATCTTTCACCGGGTGCTGTTGGTGACCAAGTCAATGACGTCGTTGAGAAGATCCATGAAGCCTGTAAGGGGTTCGGTACGGATGAACTTCGAATCATCAAGGCATTGGCATCCTGTACAGTCCATCAACGTTGTCAGGTTGCTGTGAAGTATGAAGAAGTATATGGGAAGGATTTGAAGACTGTTATGAAGAAGGAATGTGGGAAGGGTGACTTCGGTACTGCCCTTCAGTTCCTTGCCGTCCCAAGTGATGAAGCCGAAAGTGATATGATCAAGAATGCCTGTAAAGGCCTTGGAACGAATGAAATGATGTTATATACTATCATCTGTGGAAGATCGAATAAGGAAATCGATTTGTTGAAGAAGACATTCTACAAGGTGCGGATTCTTTTGTGTGGGGACATCTATGGGTTTCAAGAAGGTGATTCTAAATCGTGACTTTTTTCGTCCCGCGTCTTGGGTGGGTTCGTGTTTTTTTTTTCTCTCTCTCTTTCGACAGCGATACGATCAGGATCTCGCTATCGCTCTCAACAGGGAACTTGGTGGTCATTACGAAAAGTTGATCTCCAACTGTCTTCAGGGAATTGAAGAGGAATTCGATAAGGATTACCATACGGCGGAACTCGTAAAGAAGGATGTCGAAGCCTTGTACAAGATGAGTGCTGGGAAATTCGGTACAGATGAGTCTGGACTCTTCAAACTCATTTGTTCCCGTCCCCTACAGCATATGAAAAAGGTGAATACCGTTTATGCTGATAGGCATGATGTCACTCTTTTCAAGGTCATGCAAGATGAGCTTGGAGGTCATACCCGTGATGCATGTCTCTTCCTCGTCGGGATGAAGATCAAACCCTTTCAGACTGTAGCAAAGTTACTCAATACTGCCATGAAGGGGATCGGGACGAATGAATTATTGCTTGCATCTGTTATTATTCGTTATCAGAGAATTCTAAAGGGCGTTATGAAGGCATATGAAGAATTGTATGGTCATGAACTTCAGGCCCAGTTGAAGAAAGAAGTCGGCGGTGATTTCGGTCGTCTCCTCCAGGAACTTTGTGATGCCGCCGAGGATGATTGAAGTGGATCATCGTAGCGTTGTCCTGGTAATCCGAGTACTGTCCATGTTGTTGACAGTTGTACTGTTTCCATTTCTTCGTTACAGTTAGTACGTTTCATTGTTCATTCCAATCACTTGGATTACTAGTCTTTTTTGTATGTTCATAGATGTCACGTCTCCGTCTCTCTGAGTGACCTAGACTCCAAGGATCTAGGCGCAAAATACCGTCCCTAGTCCTCGACGTGACGACACTACCTAGGTCTGTATGTATCTGCCACTGGGAGGGTATGTCATAGCATCGATTGATGCCCCATCGAACATAACAGACCGAGATGACAGTGAGAACCCTGCCGAGAGTTGAGGTCATTACGGTTATTTTACGGGTAGTGATGGGAAGTCGGAGATGCCAAACGTCAACAACCAAGATTCGACCCAAACGGCCTTTTATCCCGTATGCAAGATCCGAAGTCGCAGGTCGAGTGGTGCTGTTGATGTTGTGAAGAAGTACCCCCAGCAAATCAAGACCCTGAGTGTGGCACATTAAAATTTGTTGATTTTACGTATAGAAATCTCTTGAGAAAGCATCATGACAATCCCATTGTATCCAAAAATAATTTATGACGGAGATCTTTCTCCGGATGCGGTCGGACCACAAATTGATGCGACCGTCGGGAAAATTCATGCCGCCTGTAAGGGATTTGGAACTGACGAACTCCGGCTTATTAAGGCTCTTGCCTATTGTAGTCCACATGAGCGAGTCCAAGTCGCAACGAGGTATGAACAAGTCCATGGGAAACAACTGAAAAAGGTGATGAAGAGTGAATGTGGGAATGGAGATTTTGGTGACGCCCTTCAACTGTTAGCAGTCAGTCCCGATGAAACCGAATGTGATATTATCAAGGCGGCATGTAGGGGTGTTGGAACCGATGAACTTTTGTTGTATCCTATTATCTGTGGCCGTAGCAATACCGAAATCGATATCCTTAAAAAGAAATTTTACAAGGTAAGGTAATTCTTCGCGGGGGACGATGTGTCGTTTTTCCTCCGTGCCCTTCTTTGTGGGCTGGGTTCTTACAAACATGAGTTTGTTCTTTCTCCCATTTCCTTTGATTTTCTTCTCATCGTTATCGGTTAGCGGTATGATCAAGATCTTGGTACCTTTCTTGATAGGGAATTAGGTGGTCATTTTGAAAAGTTGATATTTAATTGTCTCCAGGGTATCGAAGAGGCGTATGATCCTCAATATCATACATCCGATCTTGTTTCGAAAGACGTCGCAGCTCTTTACAAGATGGGTGAAGGAAAGTTTGGTACTGACGAATCAGGTCTTTTCAAATTATTATGTGCTCGACCCTCAGAGCATCTCAAAAGGGTCAACCTAGCCTACAGCGATAGACACGACGTAACTCTATTCAAGGTCATGGAGACGGAATTTAGTGGCTACACACAGGATGCGGCCTTGTTCCTCCTGGGTATGAAATTGAAACCCTATGCGACGGTCGCCAAGTTGATCAAAACAGCATGTAAGGGAATCGGTACGAATGAAATGCTACTATCCGCCACATTGATCCGGTATCAGATATGGCTGAAGGAGGTCATGACAGCGTATCAGGAACTCTATGGTCAGTCCTTGAAGGAGTTACTCAAGAAGGAGATTGGTGGTGACTTCCGCCGATTGCTGACCGAGCTCTGCGATGCGGCCAGTCAGTAAAGGGGATACTACTTCCAATAAATCATTACTAGAGACATTCCTCCAAAGGGACTGAACGAAGAGCCAAGCCAAGACAACTGTGCGCGCGTATCATTCTCCACGATCTTCCATAAGAACACAGCGGTGGGAACGTATAATCTGTTAAGGACTACTTCTCCGTCTTCTGCTTCTTGTTCTTCCTTACAGATTAATCGACTGAGCTCTTTGCATTCTGTTCGTGTACTGACGATATCTTCGAGCTCTACGTACCGGCAGACATGGCTGTCCTAAGGGCATTGTAGTGCTCCGCAAAAAGGCCGGAAGATGTAGCACGCAAGGCCTTCGAGGCCTCTAATTCCTCATCGCCTCCGTGTCCGTTAAGGAATGGGTGAGCAACAATCAACTCGGCGCTTTCTTGAGCTGTCGGTGTCATCGTGTGGAAGGCTGCACTCAAATTGAAATCGTCGTCCTCCGGAACACGGATTACTTGGTACGCAACACCAGGAATCACGATGCCATTTGAAAAGATCTCTTTCAATTTCTCTGTCCACCATTGCTTTCCACGCCCGGAACGGATGAGGATGGACGGTGATCTTTTGAGGCTTATGAAGAACAGATGACCAGACTGAAACGGATGCCAGCAGCAGTAGTACGGTACGCAAAACAGCGTGTGATAAAATGTGTTTGTTTGATTTTCTGCAGGAATGAGACCAGTCAGATCGGGAAGGGGTCCAATCTCCAATGGTCCCGATCAGTCGATGGTACTAACGTGGGATTCGCGGCCACGACAAGACGACTCCTGGATGTTAGTGAGGGTAGATGAACACTAAAGTAGAAGAATCCGTAGAAGTAAAATTATGTGCGTACCAATACACTGGGAGCGAAGAAAATGACAGTGAATACAAAACATGGCGGTGGAACTCAGATTTTCTGGTGGAGCGTTGAGGATTTCTCAATTCAATTCACAATAGAACTGACTCTGCCGGTGACTTGACTGTGAACCTTGAGATTTTTGGGTTCTTCACATCCGACATACACTCCACTCTACAGTCACGCTGGTCGATTAGGAGGCAAGTTTCGCGGTATATATCATACGACTGCGAACTGCGACGATGACAAATGAAGGTAGGTAGGTAATCTACTATGTAAGTACACATTCATGAATGATACATATAGGTTGCTGTAAACTATGTATGATATGTATGATATAACAGTAAATTCGAAGTGGTCGGATGCCTTTCGACACCCGACACGGTGACATACAATCACATCTGGCAGTGAACGTTCACATTTACAAGATAAGTAGGTGCACCTCTAACTGTCAACAAGTTGCATGTTCTTTGGTAGAAAACAATAGGACTCTACGGTTTGGTCGAGACCATCAATCTCACCTTGCGCCTCTTCCATTCAGCTTATCTAATTCACGTTATGAAGAATTTGTTCTGGTGTGGGAAAATTGTGAAGGTCGGAAGATAAAATTTTGTTTTTTTAGGTCGTCGCATCAGCACTGTGTGGGAGACATGGGGAATGAGGCTTCAAGCCTCCCAACAATCCCATCTACTCATGGAACAAAGCATGATGCTCCAATTTCGTCTTCTCAGAAAGTAAAATCGGAAGAAAATATTGAACATTTTCCCGACGAAATACAGAGACCATTCATAGGTAACAGGAGAAAAATTAACAGTTTCGACAACGAGTTAAGGGTAGACGATTCTGAGCCGAACAACAAGAACTTCAGTGATCCTGTCTTATCGGCTGCAGCAGTCGGTGCGAGTGCACGGAAGAAAACTTACGCCTACCAACAGAAGCAAGAGGCTATAAGGCGACAGCAGGAAGAGGAGTCTCGGACTCAAGAACAGTTACGGATACAAAATGAATGGAGTTCTTCCCTTCGAAGATTCTCACGCCTGGCAGCATCCACTGCAGGTACTTTTGTGCAAGCAACAGCACCAGTCCTCAAAGAAGCAGGGACAGTAATTGAGACGTCTGCTAAAGAGTTTGCTCATGAAGTAAGAACCGAATGGGAAAAGAAAAAAATGGACGAAGGCGATAGAGGAGAGATAGTTCCGACGCCACGTTCAACCCTCATTAGAAATAGTGACATAGATTCCATGATGCAGTCGACAGAAGAAAAGCAAATTGAAGAAAAGAACGACCTCGCTGACATAGATTCCGTGATACAGCCGACAGAAGAGAAGCAGATAGGAGAAACGAACAACCTCGTTTACATAGATTCCATGATACAGCCTACGGAAGAAAAGCAAGTAGAAGAAAAGAACAACCTGGTTTCTGATCCAGGGCATGTATCGATTGATTCTCCCCAGAGTGCAGTCGAAAACATAGCTGAGAACGATGAGCAGGGCACTGAGGAAGAGATAGAGGCCCCATGTGTTGGTATCGTCGAGAAGGAAAAGATCTGTGAAGATGAAGAGGCAGAAGCGATCTTCCAGGAGAGTGAATCAGTTTCAATTGGAGCGGAAAATACGACAGAAGAAATATCCGGACGTGATCTGGAACCAGAACTCAGCGTCACATCGCATCAGGCAGATGATCGTCCATCCGACGAGGACAGAAGCAATGACGTTGAATGTCTTGTCGGTACTGACGGTGGAAATGCGAGTGTCGCTCCAGAAGGAAGTAAGGACGGTATCGATGAGCAGCCGGGAAGTATGGGCAAAGATGAGTTGAACCGAGCTGGAAAGAATTTGGGAGCGATCATTCGAGAATCTGTCAATTCACTCCCTGACCAGGGCAGCACGTTTGACATTGCGTCGCAAAAAGTTCGCAATATTCTCCCATTCTTCCAGGCAAATAC
>Ga0194115_10003533_pt1 | contig 17515 bp, 18 predicted proteins | sample TA2MahsurfametaG_3_FD_148656 | JGI IMG/M metagenome (GOLD analysis project Ga0194115, IMG submission 148656) | Freshwater microbial communities from Lake Tanganyika, Tanzania - TA2015002 Mahale S4 surface | ecosystem: Environmental > Aquatic > Freshwater > Lake | place: Tanzania: Lake... | reverse complement strand
CTTCTTGATCCAATAATTAATGACAACTCCGAAGTTGTTTATGGATCAAGAGTGATGCCCGGTGGTATCAGAGTGAGGCCAAATTCTATAGATACTTATTTAAGAGTATTAGCTAATTATTTATTAACTTTTTTATCTAATTTATTTAATAATCAAAAGTTAACTGATGCCCATACGTGTTATAAGGTATTTAAAAGAAATTTATTAGAAAAGATTGTATTAAAAGAAAATAGATTTAGCTTTTGTCCTGAATTTACAGCTAAAATATCAAGATTAGGTATAAATATAAAAGAAGTTCCGATTAGTTATGAAGGAAGAACCCACTCTCAAGGAAAAAAAATTACATTTATAGACGGTTTTAGCGCCATATATGCAATAATAAAATATAATTTTTTTAAGTGAATTTAGAACATATAAAATTAGCAAAACATATCAATTTACAAAAAAAATTTATATTTTAGTAAAAAATTTATAACCATTTTTTTCATAAAAATAAATTTTAACATTTTCGTTAGTGCATAAACTTTTACCGTACATACATTCTGAGTTTGCTTTATTGAAGGCGGTTTTGTTATTTATAATAATTTCAGTGTAAACGACTTCTTCTCCCATTTGATAAATGTTTGGCCAATTATCATTATTTATATTTTTAATAATTCTAAATGAATTTACCGCAATAATGACGATAAAATATAATATAATTGCTATATTATAATGAATGTTTAAAAATTTTTTATTTAAATCTAGTTGCTTAATAAATGTTATGAAAAAAAGCGTTATTGTAAGACCAATAAATATTACTCCATATCTAAATAAAGGAAATTTAAGAAACCAAATTATTAAACCCAAAAAAGAAATAAATAATAAAATTTTATATTCATTAATTATAATATTACTTTGTGTTGTTCTAAATTTTTTAATCAAAATGTAGCGATAAAAAATGAAGTAAAAAAACATTAGTAACAAAAAGATATTAATCTTATTTAAAATAACATTTAAATGATATTTGGTCCAAACAGATAACCAATTAAATTTTTGGTTAAAATTTTTATACTCATTAATTTCGTCATTAAAGGTTTTAAGAATTTTTTTTTCAGGATAAAATTTGAGTTTATCCAAATAGCCCTTTGCTGCTGACTCGCCTGCTAAATTATAATATTTAGTTTTGCTAATATCTGTCCAACTGAGGTTTTTTATACACAATTTAGGCAAAGGGTACAAAAAACAACCAGTATTTACTATATTTTTAGTCAACCAAAGTGAAGTTACAAATAATAAAATTAAAATATTTTTGTTATAGAAAAAATCTTTAATTTTTTTAAAATTAATTGAAAAAAATGGTATTAAACAAATAATAATTAAAAAACTTTTAATTAAAAAAGCATAAGTTGCAAAAAAGCAAGAAAAATAAAAATATCTTTTTTGGTTATTAAAATTTTTATATTTTAAATAACTAATAATTGTTAGAATAGAAAGTATAAATCCAGGAGCATCATTTCCATATTCAGAATATCTTTTTAAATAAAATACTGAAAAAAAAAAAGAAAACAAAATAAACAAAAAGTAGAAATTAAATTTTTTATTTTTTTTGAGTTCATAAAAAAGGTAAATTATAAAAGTCGCAGCTAGAATACTATGAGGTATGTTTATTCCATTTTCATTTAAAATATAATTATTTAAATGAGCGGATAGGTATTGCGTAATAGAGACATGTCCGAATCTAAAATGAATATTTGAAAGTCCAAATATAATTTTCTCTTCATTTAAAATTTTTATAAATGGTATGTGATATAATCCTGCGTCCGGTCTAAAAATATTTGATTTATATAATACAATTGTTGAGGTAAATGATATTATTATAGATAAATAAAATAATTTTTTATTAAAATTTTTTTTAAAATTAAATAAAAATAAAAAAATTATAACTAGAGCAGTTATTGAATTGGTTAATTTACTTAATGGTGTAAAAAAGTTAATTAATAATGATATAAAACTTAACGAAACGAAACCTAGAAAAAAAATCTCAAAAAAATTATATTTTTTTTTATTAAAAAGAAAGTTTAAAGAAACTAATCCAGAAATATATATGTAAATAAATGTTAAATAATTTGAAAAAAAAATTTCAATCATATAATTATTTTTTATTTTCGAATATTATTTAAAAACGAATTATAATATTGTAATATCTTTAAATTAAAATAAGTATTTAACTGTAGCTAGTTATTGTAATGAAAAATTTAGTAAATATAAAATCTAAAAATAATATTACTTTTGGTATACTCTTTTTTATTTTCTTTCTTTTTATTGGTCTTTACCCTGTAATATTTAATGAACCTATAAGAATTTGGTCTATTATTTTATCTACGGTATTTTTAATTATAACCATAATTAAGCCTAATTTATTTACATTCTTAAATAAGTTATGGATTAAATTTGGAATTTTACTTGGAAAAATAATATCTCCAATTATTATGGGTTTAGTTTTTTTCTTTGTAGTCACACCTATTGGAATATTTGTTAAAATATTAAAAAAAGATTTTATGGGTTTAAAAAGAGGAGAATCTTCTTATTGGATTACTAGAGAAGATAAAATTCAGAGTATGAAGAAACAATTTTAATGTTTGAATTTTTTAAAGAGTTCTGGGATTTTTTAAAAGTTAGAAAGAAGTATTGGTTACTTCCTATTTTTATTGTTCTTGCTTTATTTGGTTCCTTAATTGTACTTAGTCAGGGAACAGCTGTTGCTCCATTTATTTATACTATATTTTAATTTTTAAGTGACCTCCGTACTTGGAATTTCAGCATTTTATCATGATAGTGCTGCAGCTATTATTGTGGATGGTGAAATTATAGCTGCAGCACAGGAGGAAAGATTTACAAGAAAAAAACATGATGAAAGTTATCCTAAAAATGCAATTAACTATGTTTTAAAAGAATCTAGTTTAAAATTAAACGAGGTTGATTATGTTGTGTTTTATGAGAAACCTTTTTTAAAATTTGAACGATTACTTGAAACTTACATTGGATTTTCTCCAAGTGGTTTTAAATCTTTTTCTATGTCCATGCCTTTATGGCTTAGAGAAAAGTTATTTCAAAAAAAAATGCTTTTTGACTATTTAAAAGAGCAAGATAACAATTTTAACGATATAAAAAAAATTAATTTTTCAGAACATCATCTAAGTCACGCTGCAAGTGCATTTTTTTCAAGTCCCTACGATGAAGCAGTTATCTTAACATTAGATGGAGTAGGCGAATGGGCTACAACAACTATATCTTTAGGAAAACATAATAAAATTAATATTTTAAAAGAAATTCATTTTCCACACTCCCTGGGTCTCTTGTATTCAGCATTTACTTATTTTTTAGGATTTAAGGTTAACAGTGGAGAATACAAAGTGATGGGACTTGCTCCTTATGGCGAGCCTAGGTTTAAAGATATTATTTTTGATAAATTAATTGATGTTAAAGAAGATGGCTCTTTTAGACTCAATATGGATTATTTTAATTATGCAACTGGCCTTACAATGACAAATAATAAGTTTACAAAATTATTTAATATGAAAAGACGCGAACCAGAAAATGAATTACTTCAAATTCATATGGATATGGCAGCCTCAATTCAAGCTGCAACGGAGGAGATTGTTTTAAAGATCACTAGATTTTTATTTAAAGAATTTAAGTTACCAAATTTATGTATGGCAGGTGGAGTTGCTTTAAATTGTGTTGCTAATGGAAAGATTTTAAAAGATGGTTTGTTTAAAAATATCTGGATTCAACCAGCATCAGGTGATGCTGGAGGGGCATTGGGAGCAGCACAAGCTTTTTATTATCAAGAATTACATAATAAACGAAAAATTTTAAAAACTGATACAATGAGAGGATCTTATTTAGGACCTCAATTTACAGATGATGAAGTTGAGAATGAACTTAAAAATTGTGGAGCAAATTATAAAAAATTAACTTTAGATCAAATTATAAAAGATACAGTAAAAGCTTTATCAGAGGAAAAAGCTGTAGGTTGGTTTCAAGACAGAATGGAATTTGGCCCACGATCTTTGGGAAATAGATCTATTATTGCAGATCCGCGATCTGAGAAGATGCAAAAAAATTTAAATTTAAAAGTTAAATACAGAGAAAGCTTTCGCCCGTTTGCTCCAGCTGTTTTATTCGAAAAAGTTTCAGAGTGGTTTGAGATAAATTCTGAAAGTCCATATATGCTTTTAGTTGCTGGTGTTAAAAAATCAAAACAACTTCAAATGACTAATGAACAAAAAAATTTATTTGGCATAGATAAATTAAATGTCAAAAGATCTAGTATTCCATCAGTAACTCATGTTGATTATTCAGCTAGAATTCAGACAGTACATAAAGAGACAAATCCAATATTTCATAAATTAATAGAAGAATTTGAAAGAATTACTAAATATCCGGTTTTAGTTAATACATCTTTTAACATAAGAGGAGAACCTATTGTCTGCTCAGCTACAGATGCCTTTAATTGTTTTATGGGAACAGATCTAGATGTTTTAGTTTGTAATAATTTTATTTTATATAAGGATTTACAAGATCAAAATTTAATAAAAAACTATAAAGATAAATATGAACTGGATTAAAAAAATTTAATGAAAAAAAAATTTTTAGTTTGTGGAGCTGGGGGATTTATTGGTGGTCATTTAGTCAAATCCTTGAATGACGATGGTCACGAAGTTTTATGTGTAGATATAAAACCTTTAGAAAATTGGTTCCAAATATTTAACATTAATAAAAATTATTCATTAGATTTAAAAGAATATGAAAATTGTCTTCAAGTAACTAAGGGAATTGATTTCATTTATAATATGGCTTGCAATATGGGAGGAATGGGGTTTATAGAAAATAATAAAGCAGAGTGTATGCTTTCAGTTTTAATAAATACAAGTTTATTACGCGCCTGTTTAGTTAATAAAATTAAAAAATATTTCTTTTCGTCCAGCGCATGTGTTTATAATGCAGATAAGCAATCTAATGCTTTTATAAATGGTTTAAAAGAATCAGATGCTTATCCTGCTATGCCAGAAGATGGCTATGGTTGGGAAAAGTTATTTAGTGAGAGAATGTGTAGACACTTTTATGAAGATTTTGGATTAGAAACAAGAGTTGCCAGATATCATAATGTTTATGGTCCAATGGGAACATATGACGGAGGCAGAGAAAAAGCGCCTGCTGCGCTATGTAGAAAAATAATAATTGCTAAAAATTCTGGAGAAAAAAACATAGATGTCTGGGGAGATGGTGAACAAACAAGAAGCTTTATGTTTATTGATGATTGTATAAAAGGAACAAAAAAGATATTTGAAAGTGACTGTCGTGAAGTGTTAAATATAGGTTCAGAGGAGCAGGTTTCCATTAATCAAATGATTAAAATTATAGAGGAAATTAGTAATTATAGAGTAAATAAAAATTATCAATTAGATAAGCCAAAAGGGGTAAGAGGCAGATCTAGTAATAATGATCTTGTTAAGAAAAAAATTAATTGGAATTTTGAAACTAGTCTAAAATCTGGATTAGAAATAACTTATAAATGGATTGAGAAAGAAATATCTAAAAAACTAAATAATAATAAGTTTTCTATAAAATATTAAAAGATTGAAATTTACAAAAGATTATTTTTTTGAAATATTTTTTTTTATTTTTCTTATAATTTTAGTTCCATCTTATTCATCAACTTTCAAGGAAATTTTATCTGACAGTGGTAGCGCGGATTTCCATTGGCAACCAGCAAGGTGTGCGTTTCAAGGAATTAATCATTACCAATCTTATTTAACAGGAGATGGTAAATGTCTTACTTTTAAATCTCAAATTGGTGAATACCTACAAGGATTTTATATTATAATTTTCCCATTTACTCTTTTTGATTGGAATGAGGCTAAAGTTTTGTGGTTTGTTTTTAATGTGATTTTATTAATTTCAATATGTTACTTACTTATGTAATAAATTTAAGCTAGGCAAGACAGCTACACTTATAATCACTTTTTTTATTCTTTTTTGTATTAGTGTGCGTGTTCATTTTATCATGGGGCAACAAGCAATATTTGTTTTTTTTTTTTATATTGCCTTTCGTTTTTAAATCTAAAATTTCATTTATTTTATCTGGGATCAGTTATTTCAAATATAATATTGGTTTTGGATTATTTCTTTTATATTTAGTTTCTAAAGATTATAAAAAAATTTTTTTTTCAATTTTGCCGTGTCTTTTTGGGTGGATAATTTATTGCTTAATTACTAACAGTAACATTTTAATAAATATTTTTCAACCTTTAGAACTATTATCACAAAATTTAATACAAGGCGGAAATTTAAATAAATTTTATTTATTTTCTTTTATTAAATATATAAATTTTTTTTCAGATTTTAGTAAATATTTTATAATTATTATTTCGACTATAATTTTTAATATTTATTTTATAAGAAAAATTTCAGAAGTTAGCAATAATTTATTAAAGCTTTCTTTATTATCTTTATTAATTTTTATTTCAACACCACATTTTATTCATGATAATATTATACTAATCCCTTTTTTAATTTATACAATTAAATACTACAATACTAATTTATTTCTATTTAGAATAAATCTATTTGTTAGTGTTTACTTTTTACATTTTTACAGAGGCTTGCAAATTTTTTTTGAGAATTTAAATATTCCTTCATTAATATTTTCATATATAGATACTTTTATAGTAATTTTAGTTTTAATCTTAAATCTTAAGTTTTTTAAAAAAAAATTAATTTTTTTCAAATAAAAAGTTCTTCTTAAATCTGTAACAAAATTTAAATAAATTAATATTACTCATACTATTTATTTTAAAATAATTTAAATTTATTGCTTGATATAAATATAAGTTTGAAAATTTTTTATTAAATTTTTTTAAAGTATTTAATTTATTTTTATTGGTTGCGGGGCTTGGATTTGAACCAAGGACCTTCAGGTTATGAGCCTGACGAGCTACCAGACTGCTCCACCCCGCGATAAATTTTTTAAGTTATAGCATTATATTTTAAATTATCTACTTTTGTTAAATTTCGGTGTGACGTTGAAATATTTAAGATATTTACAAAAGAATACAATTTATGTACAAAACCTTGCCTGGTGATTATTGCAAAGGAGTAACACTCGATCCCATTCCGAACTCGGCAGTTAAGCCCTTTAGCGCCAATGGTACTTTGTCTTAAGGCACGGAAGAGTAGGTCGTTGCCAGGCTTTATATAAATCCTTTCTAAATTTTAATGATAAATATATTAGTGGTTACTGGTGAAGCTGGGTTTATAGGCTCTAACTTAATAACTGAGCTTTAAAAATTTAAAAAATTTCGCATTTTAAGTATTAATAATTTCTCCTCAGTTTCATTAAAAATCATATCAAGAATAAACGAGTTAAGTATTTAAAAGGAAGCACTAAAAATATTGAAAATTTGTTGAGAAGTTATAATGACAAAATTCATAGTTTTTTTCATTTTGGAGAATTTGCAAGAATTTATCAAAGCTTTAAAAAGATTAATGAGTGCTTTAGTTCAAATATTGAAGGAAGCTCAAGTGTATTTAACTTTGCATTAAAAAATCAAATTCGACTAATTTATTCTGCAACTTCTGTAAGCTTGGGAAATAAAGGATAAGATATGAATTTATCTCCTTATGCTTTTTCAAAGGCAAAGAATTTAGAATTATTAGAGAATTTAAAGAAGTCGTTTAATTTTAAATATGAGGTGACTTACTTTTATAATGTTGATGGAGATAGACAAATTTGCAAAGGAGATATGGCCACAGTTGTTGGAATATTTGAAGATTGTTTTGGGTTGGGTAAAAAATTGCCAGTAGTAAGACCTTGAACACAGGAAAGAAGATTTACTCATGTACTTGATACCGTTAAAGCCTGTATTTTTGCTTGGAGGAAAAATAAATGTAAACATTATTCCATTGCAGATATTCAATCTTATAGCATTATTAAGCATGCAAAAATGTTTAAAAGTAAGATTAGGTATTTACCTATGAGAAAAGAGAAAAGATTTGCATCAGCTTTAACGAAGATGGACCTTAATAATAAGATTATAATATTAAGTGCTAAAATTAAGTTAAGAGATTATATTAAGAATTTTTTCATTATTAATGATTAACTTTTCTTTACAAAGTGCTGTTTAGTATATATTTAGGATCGTTGTGAAAGTAGTAAGTTCTTTAAAATCTTTAAAAAAAAGAGATATCAATTGTAAAGTGGTGCGAAGAAGAGGAAAACTTTACGTTATTAATAAAAAGAATCCAAAATTTAAAGCACGGCAAGGTTAGTATGGATATTTTGCCTCAAAAAGAAATGTGGGTTGTGTTCAAAAAACTTGCAGTTTATGCAATCATTTTAATAATAGCTATATTAATTTTGTTAATTTTTATTAATTTTTAGATTTAAAACTTTTAAATGATTATTGGCTCTATTTTAGAAGAGGATTTTTCTGAAAAAAGAGTACTTCTTACACCTGATACTATAAGGAAACTTATACAGCTTGGGTTTAAGGTTAATGTTGAAAATAATTTTGGAAAATACCTCAACCTAAAAGATGAGGACTTAAAGAGTATAGGTGCAAGCTGTCTTGAGAAAAATGAAATAATAAAATCATCTGACATACTATTAAAGATTAATTGTCCAACTCACGAGAAAATATCTTTACTAAGAGAGAATACTATTTTGATTGGAAGTTTTTTTCCCCATTTAAATAAAGAAATTATTAATAAATTAATTAATAAAAAAATTAAAATACTTTCCTTAGAACTTCTTCCCAGAATTACAAGAGCACAGTCTATGGATATATTATCCTCACAAGCAAACATTGCGGGATATAAAGCTGTGATCGATAGTATTTATGAATTTAACAAAGCGGTTCCAATGATGATGACTGCTGCAGGAACTGTTACACCTGCAAAGTTTTTCATTATAGGTGCTGGAGTTGCTGGACTTCAAGCAATAGCCACTGCGAAACGACTAGGAGGCGTTGTAAGTGCAACAGATGTAAGATTAGCATCTAAAGAACAAGTTGAAAGTTTAGGTGGTAAATTTGTTTTTGTGGAAGGATCACAGAATTTAGAAACTGCAGGAGGTTACGCGAAAGAGGTTGGAGAGGACTATAAAATAAAACAAGAAGAATTGTTAAAAAAAACTTTAGCCTTACAAGATATAGTAATTTGTACTGCATTAGTTCCAGGAAAAAAAGCTCCAAGAATAATTAATGAAGAAATGCTTGGTCTTATGAAAAAAGGATCAATTATTTTTGATTTAGCTGTTGAACAAGGGGGTAATTGTATTTATTCCGAGTGTGGAAAAACTGTTGAAAAATTCGGAATAAAAATTCTAGGTTACAAAAATGTTCCAAGTAGAATATCTGAAACTGCATCTAGTTTGCTCTCTCGCAATATATATAATTTTATAAGTTCAATTTACGATAAAGACACAAAATCATTAAAAATTGACGAAAATGACGAAATAATTAAAAGTATTTATATAAAGAATGTGTTGAATTAATGGATATCGATCCTACCATATTTCGTTTTTCTATTTTTATACTTTCAATCTTTGTAGGTTACTATGTAGTTTGGAGTGTAACACCTGCTCTTCACACTCCCCTTATGTCTGTAACGAATGCAATATCTTCAGTTATTATTGTTGGTGCTTTAGTTGCTATAATTTTTTCAAGTAAAGACAGTTCTTTTATATCAAAACTTCCTGGAATGATTGCAATATTTCTTGCATCCATAAATATTTTTGGAGGCTTTCTAGTAACGCAGCGGATGCTGAGTATGTATAAAAAAAAAGATAAAAAATGATTTCAGCAAATATTACTGCATTTCTTTATCTCCTAACAGGAATCCTCTTTATTATGGCACTTAGAGGTCTTTCATCTCCAGAGACTTCAAGAAGAGGAAATATTCTTGGTATTATCGGAATGATTCTAGCTGTACTTATAACTTTACTATCATTTAAAAATTTAGATCAAATAAAAGATAATATTTCATACATTTTAATTCCAATTATTCTTGGAGGTTTAGTTGGTGGCTTTATTGCTAATAAAATTGCAATGACAGCTATGCCACAACTTGTTGCAGGTTTTCATAGTCTAGTTGGACTTGCTGCAGTTCTTGTTGGAGTTGTTGCATTTAATAATCCATCATCGTTTGGGATTGGAGAGGTTGGTAATATTAAGACACTAAGTTTGATTGAGATGTCATTAGGTGTGGCAATCGGAGCAATAACGTTTTCTGGGTCTTGTATAGCTTTTTTAAAACTTCAAGGACTTATGTCCGGCTCTCCAATAGTTTTTAAAAGTCAACATGTAATAAATTTATTAATAGGAATATTTATAATTCTTTTAATTATTTATTTTACAATACATCAAAATAAACTTCTTTTTTGGACGATAATCTTTTTATCAACTCTCATAGGTTTTTTAATTATTATTCCAATTGGTGGAGCGGATATGCCAGTAGTTGTCTCCATGTTAAATTCTTATTCTGGATGGGCGGCAGCAGGTATAGGCTTTACTCTAGAAAATATTGCTCTTATTATAACTGGAGCCCTTGTCGGATCTTCTGGAGCGATACTTTCTTATATTATGTGCAAAGGTATGAACCGTTCTTTATTTAATGTTATTTTAGGAGGCTTTGGTGGAGAAAGTATTTCACCATCAAAAGATCAGACAAAAAAACCAATCAAACAAGGTGGAGCAGATGATGCAGCTTTTCTAATGAAGAATGCTTCATCAGTCATCATTGTACCAGGTTATGGAATGGCAGTTGCTCAAGCGCAGCATGCTCTTAGAGAAATGGCAGACAAACTTAAAGAGTTAGGTGTTAAAGTATCCTATGCAATTCATCCAGTTGCAGGAAGAATGCCAGGTCACATGAATGTTTTATTGGCTGAGGCAAATGTCCCGTATGATGAAGTTTTTGAACTTGAAAACATTAATAATGATTTCTCAAATACTGATGTTTCGTTTGTAATAGGTGCAAACGATGTGACAAATCCAGCAGCTAAAACAGACAAAACTAGTCCAATATATGGGATGCCAATTTTAGAGGTTGAAAAATCTAAGACAGTGCTATTTGTAAAGAGAGGAATGTCAGCGGGATATGCAGGAGTTGATAATGAATTATTTTATAAAGATAATACTTTGATGCTTTTTTCTGATGCAAAAAAAATGGTGGAAGAGATTATTAAAAATCTCTAAAGTCTGGCTCTAAGTTTTCTTAGTTTCTTTACTCTTCTCGTATTTTCGTCTTTTTCTCTCTTTTTTTTTTCAGATGGTTTTTCGTAGTGACTTTTAATTTTGAGCTGTCTGAATACACCTTCTCTTTGCAGCTTTTTTTTTAAAGCTCTTAAAGCTTGTTCAACGTTGTCATTTTTTACATCTATTTTAATTGTTACTTACCTCCAAAAAAGTGTGGTGGATTAACATTTTTGCATTATATTGTCTATACATCTATGAAATTCTTTAAACACAGACCAAGTGAGGGATATCAAACAAAATCTGGAATTATTCATAGAAGAAAAGTAATTTTAAATACAGTTAAGTATACTTTTTTTGGCCTGATTGGATTAAGACTTTTGTGGCTTCAAGTTTTTGAAAAAAAAAAATATACAGTTTTATCTGATCGCAATCGTTATAAAGAATGGATAATTGCATCTGAAAGAGGTTTAATTTTAGATAGATTTGGAAATAGACTTGCAGAAAGTAGACAGATTTATCGTGTAGCTCTTATTAAAGGTGATGTTAACGACTTAGAGTTTGTACTTCAGAAACTTAAAAAATTTTTAAATTTAACTGAAGATGTAATTGAAAAAACAAACAATGATTTTAAAAAAATTAGACAATTTCAACCTTATGTAATTAATAAAAGCTTAACCTGGTCTGAGTTTTCAAAAATTAATAGTAATCTCTTCATTTTAAATGGTGTTCAGCCGTTTGTTTCAATGGAAAGACACTACAATTTTCCTTTCGAATTTGCTCATACTTTAGGATATGTTGGTCTTCCATCTGAGGTGGATCTTCAAAATCAAAAAAGCGATTTATTTAAAATTCCTGGAATAAAAGTTGGTAAAAATGGAATTGAAAAAGTAATAAATAATGATCTTACTGGCAGACCTGGTTTTACTCGTTTTGAGGTTAATGCTGCAGGTCGTGCAGTTAGAACAGTTGAGTTTGTTGATGGGGTAAGTGGAGATCCATTAAGAACAAATCTAGATTTAGAGTTACAAAGGCTAATTTTTTCAAGACTTGGAAGTACGGCAGGCTCAGTAGTTGTAATGGATGTTAATAATGGTGAGATATATGCATGTGTATCAACGCCATCGTATGACACAAATAAATTTGCAATTGGAATTTCTCAAGACGAATATAATGTTTTACTCAGAAATGATAGAAGACCATTAGTTAATAAACCATTAAGTGGTCAGTATCCTCCAGGATCAGTGATAAAGCCGCTTATAATGCTTTCAGCATTAGATAATAAAATCATAGATCAAACATATGCTCATAGTTGTCCAGGTAAAATTGAACTTTACGGACAAGAATTTTATTGCTGGAAAGATGGTGGTCACGGAAAAGTAAATTTTACTGATGCCATGAAAAAATCATGTGATATTTATTTCTATGAACTTGCAAGACTTCTTGGTGTTGATCGTATTGCAGAAACTGCAAAAAAATTAGGCCTGGGTTTTAATTTACTGCCTGAGTTTGAGGAGGAAAAAAAAGGATTAATACCTGATACTAAATGGAAAAAAAATGTTCTTGGAAAAAATTGGTTGCTTGGTGAGACATTAATTACAGGTATAGGACAGGGTTATATGCTCTCAACTCCAATTCAGCTTTGTAAGCTAATAGCTCAGTTTGCAAATGGTGGTCATAATGTCATTCCAAGTTTTTTTGGAGCTGAAAAATCAAAAAGAGAAAGATTAAATTTCGATAGCGATCATATTGAGCTTGTAAAACAGACATTAAATGCATCAACTAATGAGCCAGGTGGCACATCCTACGGATCAAGGTTGACTGGAGAAGTGAAATTTTGTGGAAAAACAGGAACATCCCAGGTTATAAAATTAAATATTAAAGATAGAGAAGATGATGGAAGTCCAACCGCTAGAGAATATAAGTATAGAGATCATTCTCTATTTGCAGGCTTTGGGCCAGTTGACAAACCAAAATGGGCCATTGCAGTTGTAGCAGAACACTCAGGTCCAGGTTCGAGGGTGGCAGCTCCAATTGCAAAAACTGTTTTTGATTTTTTGTTTAAAAAAAGATTAACAAATGTCTAAAGAGCAAACATTAAATAGGTTTAATTTATTTTTAGAAAAATTTGAACGATTTGATAAAAAACTAATATATTTAGTTTTACTACTTGGACTTATTAGCATTGCAGCTTTGTATTCAATAGATAAAGGTCAAAGCAAATTATATATCAAACATCTAGTAAGATTTTTGTTTGCTTTAGGTGTAATGTTTTTCATTTCTTTTAGAAGTATTTCACTTTGGTATAAATATGCTTATCATTTTTACTCATTAATTTTATTTTTATTATTTATTTTAAAATTTGTTGGAGTTACTGCAAAAGGATCGCAGCGTTGGCTTGATTTTGGTTTTTTCTATATACAACCCTCTGAACTTGCAAAACTTGCAATAATTATTGTACTTGCAAGATTTTACCATTCTGTAAAATCTGAAGATGTAAATAGATTTTTCAACTTACTTTTATCAACGTTATTTATTATTATTCCATTTTTACTTGTACTAAGACAACCCGATCTTGGAACATCATTATTAATTTTGTTTGCAGCATTTGGAGTTTTATGGATTGTGGGGTTAAGTAAAAAAATAATAATTTCTATTATTTTAATACTTACCATATCTTTACCATTCGTGTTTGCTGCACTTAAACCTTATCAAAAAAATAGAATTATAAATTTTTTTGACACCGACAGAGATCCGCTTGGGGCCAACTATCAAGTCAACCAAGCTAAAATTGGAATTGGATCAGGTGGTATTTTTGGAAAAGGTTACCTTAAGGGATCCCAAAGTTCTTTAGATTTTGTCCCAGAAAACCACACTGATTTTATTTTTTCACATATTGCTGAAGAATTTGGTCTTGTTGGGTCGTTACTTTTGCTTTGGCTATTATTTACAATTATAAAAAGAGTTATTTTAATTGGTGATAAAGCAACCACAAATTTTTCAAAGATTTTTTGTTACGCATTTGCTTTTAATTTTTTCTTATACATTGCAATAAACCTTGGAATGGTAACAGGCCTTTTACCAGTTGTTGGTGTTCCACTTCCAATATTATCTTATGGAGGTACTGCAATGCTAACTAATATGATTGGATTTGCGATGGTGTTAAGTATACAGCAGCATAAAGAAGATTACTTTTAATGGAGTTCATTTCATCAAATATACTTAATTTCTTTATTTATCCCTATAATATTTTAATTAATGTTTTTTTTAATATTTTTTTTTTTTTTTTTTTAAATAAAAAAAAAATTATTAAATTCTTTTCATTATTATTTATTTTTTTATTTATTTTTTTTGGAATTTATTCTCTACCCTATTTTTTATTAAAAAAGCTTGAGGATTATATTAAATCTTCAAAAATCTCGTATTCACAATTGACAGGCGTGATTGTCCTTGGAGGAGGTGTTGAGGAAGGTTTAGTTCCAAAAGAGAGAAATGAAGCAAGTTTGAATGAAGCTGCAGAAAGATTAACAAAAGCATTAGAAATTTATAAAAAAAATCCAAGGATTATAATTCTTTTTTCAGGATTTTCAGCATCTCTCAAACTAGAGGGTTGGAACGAGAGTGATACTGCAAGAAAATTTTTTATTGATCAAGGAGTGAGAGAGGAAAATTTAATATTTGAAAATCAATCTAGAAATACATTTGAAAATGTAAAATTTTCTAAAAAAATTCTTGAAGATAAAAAAGGAAATTGGGGATTAGTTACCTCAGCAAGTCATATGGCACGTTCCTTTATGGTATTTAAAAAAAATGGAATTATTTTAGAGCCTATTTCAGTTGATTATAAAACAGGAACTAGTAAAATTTTTTGGTTAACCTTTGATTTTTATAAAGCTGTAAAGTTATGGAAAACTTTACTTCATGAAGTTATTGGAATTGTTTACTATAAATTAACAGATAAAATTTAATTTTTTTGAGATTGCAGTTAAAAAATAAAAATTTATTAGCTTACATAATGCTTGTACTTTGTGCATTGTGTTGGTCTGGAAATTTTATTGTTGGAAAAGTTGCAACTCTTTATGAAGTTCCACCCTTAACTTTAAACTTTTTTAGATGGCTGATTGTCTGGCTCATATTATTTCCATTTACCATTAAAGATATTTTACAAAACAAAAAATTAGTAAGAAAGAATTTTGGAAGTCTTCTTATTATGTCGCTTACAAGTATTAGTATTTTTAATTCTGTCGTTTATTATTCGTTAAATTTTACTCAAGTTATAACGGGTGTTTTGATGATTTCTACTATTCCGGTCTTAATTATATTTATTTCTTATCTTTTTAGAGTTGAAAATATTTCAAAGTTTCAAATTATTGGTGTTATTTTATCTATGTTTGGAGTTCTAGTAATTATTACAAAATTTGATTTTTATAAGTTAATTTATTTAGATTTAAATAAGGGAGATTTATGGTTGCTTGTTGCAATGATTTCATGGGCAGTTTATTCGACTATGCTTAAAACTTTTAAAAGTTCTTTAAGCAGTCTTTCATTTATTCAAATAATAGTAACCATTGGTCTTGTATTTTTATTTCCTCAATTTTTATTTGAATATTTTAGTGGGCAGAGAATAAATTTAAATATTCCAGTAATGCTAACCATTGTTTACGTAGTTTTATTTGCTGGACTTGGGGCCTATCTTTTTTGGAATGGTGCTATTTCAATAATTGGTCCAAGTAAAGCTGGAGTTTTTTTACATTTAATGCCAGTCTTTACATCTATTATGGCAATTTTTTTACTAAATGAGACTTTAATGAATTTTCATATTATTGGAGCTATTATAATTATTTTTGGGATTTATTTATCTTCTAAAAAGATGTTAACAAAAACTTAACCAAGTTTTTGAAAAATAGGAAAAGTTTTTAATAAATAAAAACCGATCCATTGAAGTTTTCCAGTTATGATTAAAACTCCAGTAAACATTATTATATATCCTGATATTTTTTTTATTCTTACAATATATTTTTGAATAATTTTTGAAATTTTTAGGAATTGAGTAACCATTAACGCAGAAACTATAAATGGAATACTTAATCCAAAAGAATAAACAGTTAGTAATAAAATTCCTTTTTCAATAGTATCCTCCAAAGCAGCAAATGCTAAAATGGAGCCAAGGATAGGTCCAATACAAGGTGTCCACCCAAATCCAAAAGCCAAGCCTAGTAATAACGGTGATAAAAACCCACCTTTAATATTATTATTTAAAAAATTTATATTTCTTTCAAGAAAGGGAATTCTAATTATTTCTGCCATTATAAATCCAAATATAATAATAATAGTCCCCATAACTTTCGTAAAAATATTTAAATTATTTAATAGGACTATCCCCAATGCAGTTGCTCCAGCACCAAGAATTATGAAAACTAATGAAAATCCAAAAACAAATAGTATTGAATTTTTTAATACAAGTAATTTTGATTTAGTATTTATTTCGTTATAGGTTGTTCCAACAACATAAGATATGTATGCAGGTATGAGCGGTAGTACGCACGGTGAAATAAAGCTAATTAATCCAGCTAAAAATGCGAGCGCAAAAGAAATCATTATTATTTTAACTGGGGCGTTCTGTTGCCGGGTGCCCCATACCCCGCTATTTAATTAATAAAATTAATTAAGCAGCAAGAGCAAACTGTTCGTTTGCATTTATAATTTAGCCCTTTAAGGAGGAACAATTCCTGACGAAAGAAAAGCTTTTAGACATTAGTCAAATCTAGTTCACCCCCATAAGTTGAAAATGGTGGAGGTGCAGGGTACCGCCCCCTGGTCCTCAATGTTTATTTCGAATTTCGTTTATCGCCATAGTTGGAAAACCAACGTGTATAATATATGACTTGGTTTTCTAAATTTAAAGATTTATTTAATTTTCATGACGTTAACTCCTGAGCAAAAAAAAGAAATAGAGGAACAAAAATCTCAAAATAATTCTACAAAAAGAGTAACTTCGTTAGAACTTGAAAAAGTTTTATACGATTTAATTCCTGTCTTAGATCACGGTTTTATTAGAGTTGTTGATTACATGGGAGATGACAGCTCAATTGTTCAGGCTGCTAGAGTTTCATACGGAAAAGGAACTAAAAAAGTTTCAACAGATGAGGGATTAATTAGATATTTAATGAGACATAGGCATTCAACACCATTTGAAATGTGTGAAATAAAGTATCACATTAAACTTCCAATATTTATAGCGCGTCAGTGGATTAGACACAGAACTGCAAATGTTA
>Ga0194115_10003531_pt1 | contig 17520 bp, 19 predicted proteins | sample TA2MahsurfametaG_3_FD_148656 | JGI IMG/M metagenome (GOLD analysis project Ga0194115, IMG submission 148656) | Freshwater microbial communities from Lake Tanganyika, Tanzania - TA2015002 Mahale S4 surface | ecosystem: Environmental > Aquatic > Freshwater > Lake | place: Tanzania: Lake... | reverse complement strand
AGAATTACTAGGACTCTATTTTGCAACCGATGGACAGCATCTTGAGCATCGAGTGCGTGTCGAGCATGGAATTCCTAACGGCAAATCACGAGTCACCTTCAAAGGAATCCTTGCCGGTGCGCAAGCTAGGACAGTCTGGATTGGCGATGTGTTTATCCGTGGAAATGCGGAAGGCACAGATACCTATGAATTGAACAAGAACCTTCTTCTAACCGATGGAGCGCGAGCTGATTCAGTTCCCAATCTTGAAATCGAGACCGGACAGATCGTAGGCGCCGGTCATTCAAGCACCACAGGAAGATTTGATGACGAACAACTCTTCTATCTGATGTCACGTGGGATTCCAATGTCGGAGGCTCGGAGGTTAGTCATCCGCGGTTTTTTCGGTGAGATTGTCAGCAAGATTGAAATCGAGCGCGTTCAAGAGCGGCTTATGAATCGTATCGACTCACAACTAGCAAAGGTTGGTGAGTGATGAGCGCTTTGCTCAACTTCGCGAATCTAACTTCCGGCAAGCCTACGAGAGTAACTGTCGGCGATAAGGATGTATGTGTCGTTCGAGTAAGTGAAGAAGTGTTTGCAGTCGCGGATATCTGTTCTCATGCCGAGGCATCGCTCTCTGAAGGTGAAGTCTCAGGAGAGAAGATTGAATGTTGGTTACACGGAGCAGAGTTCAATCTGCGGACTGGAGTCGCATTGACGCCCCCAGCAACTGAGGGGTTAGAAGTTTTTGAAGTAAAGCGTGATGGAGATACTGTCACGATTTCTGAGAGTGGACGGTAGGAGCGGAAATGCCACAACTAGTAGTCAAGGGTCTCCAAGTCGGAGTTGAGACAGAGTCGGGTCTAACCGAGATACTCCGTGGCGTTGATCTCACCATTAACTCTGGCGAAGTTCACGCAATCATGGGACCGAATGGTTCCGGCAAATCAACACTTGCTTACTCAATTGCTGGCCACCCGAAGTACACCATCACTGGTGGCTCGGTCACACTTGACGGTGTTGATGTGCTAGAAATGAGCGTAGATGAGCGTGCTAAAGCTGGTCTCTTCTTAGCCATGCAGTACCCAGTCGAAGTACCTGGCGTATCGGTAGCGAACTTCTTACGTACAGCGGCAACTGCGCTACGTGGCGAGGCCCCGAAAGTGCGCACGTGGGTCGGAGAAGTTAAGGATGCGATGAGCAAGCTTGCTATGGATCCAGCTTTCTCAGAGCGGAGCGTTAATGAAGGCTTTTCTGGCGGCGAGAAAAAGCGCCACGAGATTCTGCAGATGGAGCTCTTAAAGCCAAAGATTGCGATTCTCGATGAGACGGATTCAGGTCTAGATGTTGATGCGCTACGAATTGTCTCCGAGGGCGTAAACCGAGTAAAGCAAGAACAGAACCTTGGAATCATGCTTATTACTCACTACACACGCATTCTCCGCTACATCAAGCCGGACTTTGTACATGTCTTTGCCGGCGGAAAGATCGTTGAAGAGGGTGGACCTGAGTTAGCAGAGCGACTTGAAGAGAAGGGTTATGCGCAATACGTGAAAGCGTAATTGCATCTCTGTGAGTTCTTTAGATATTGCCGCGATCAAAGCCGACTTCCCAATCCTAAAGCGGAGAATTCGTGGCAATAATCGCCTGATCTACTTAGATAGCGGAGCGACATCACAGAAGCCGAATTCTGTTCTCGATGCAGAGCGCGACTTCTACCAAAACCATAACGCCGCCGTACATCGAGGCGCACACCAGCTCGCCGAAGAGGCGACTGAGCTCTACGAGGGCGCACGCGAGAAGGTTGTTAAATTTATTGGGGCGGATTCAAGTGAAGTTATATTTACAAAATCAGCCACCGAAAGCATCAATGCGATCGCCTACTCTCTAGGGAATTCAACTTTTGGCTCTAGATTTCATATAAAGGCGGGAGATCGAATTGTTGTATCGGAGATGGAGCATCATGCCAATCTCATACCTTGGCAAGAACTCGCGCGTCGAACTGGAGCTGAACTCGCTTGGTTTAAAGTAACTGACGAGGGGCGATTAGATCTATCAAATATTGATGATTTGATTAACTCTAGGACCAAGGTCGTAGCGCTAACGCATCAATCCAATGTCCTTGGAACAATCAATCCATTAGGAGAAGTCACAAAGCGGGCTCATGAAGTTGGAGCGCTCTTTGTGCTCGATGCTTGCCAATCTGTTCCACATTACAAAGTTGATGTTAAGTCAATAAATGTAGATTTCGTTGCCTTCTCTGGTCACAAAATGCTTGGACCAACGGGGGTGGGAATTCTCTGGGGCAAAAAGGAATTACTCGATGCCATGCCTCCGTTCCTAACTGGTGGCTCAATGATTGAAACCGTCACAATGGAATCTGCAACCTACCTTGATGCTCCAAAGCGATTTGAGGCGGGAGTTCCGAATATGGCGCAAGCTGTTGGGCTTGGAGCGGCTATTGATTACTTAAACAAAGTGGGCCTTGATCGCATCCATGCTCACGAGGTTGAACTAACCAAGAAGGCTCTAGCGGGACTTCAAACTATTGGTGGTCTCTCGATAATTGGACCAAAGGATTTAGAGATGCGTGGGGGAGTAGTTTCTTTTGCAATAGATGGAATTCATCCGCATGATCTTGGTCAGGCGCTCGATCAGTTTGGCATCGCTGTACGCACTGGCCATCATTGTGCTTGGCCGCTAATGAAGCGATTTAAGACGGTCGCTACGACTCGCGCCTCGTTTTATCTTTACAATGATCTTGAAGATATTGCCGCGCTTGTAGATGGTGTCGAACGAGCTCGAAAGTATTTTGCGGAGCGGTAATGGAACTTGATTCGCTCTATCAAGAAGTGATTCTCGATCACTATAAGCGGCCGTTAAATAAGGCGCTAGCCCCAAACCCCGATGCTCAAGTCCATCACGTCAATACAAGTTGTGGCGATGAAGTGACGCTAAATCTTCATCTAGAAGGAGACCGGATTTCAAGAGTCACATGGGAAGGCGTTGGCTGCTCTATCTCCCAGGCATCTACCTCCGTGATGACCGACTTATTGATCGGCAAGAGCAAAGAGGATGCGCTTGCGCTGGTTGAGGAGTTCCAAACAATGCTTCAAAGTAAGGGGAAAGACACTGGCAATGAAGAACATCTTCAAGACGGTGTTGCATTTGCCGGAGTATCAAAGTTTCCAGCACGGGTAAAATGTGCCCTGTTGGGTTGGATGGCATTTAAAGATGCGCTCCAACAAGCAGTCAAGAAATAAGTAGATGGGATAAGACGATGACAAGTAAAGCAGCCGTTGCAGACATCACAGAGGCAATGAAAGATGTCATCGACCCTGAACTCGGGATCAATGTTGTAGATCTTGGTCTTATCTATGACGTGACCGTTGATGATGGGAATGTCGCAGTCCTTGACATGACTCTCACCTCAGCTGCCTGTCCGCTCCAAGATGTGATTGAGGATCAAACTCGCTCAGTACTTCAAGATTTAGTATCTGATGTGCGTATCAACTGGGTCTGGATGCCACCATGGGGCCCCAACAAGATTACTGATGATGGACGTGAACAACTGCGCGCCATCGGCTTTACTGTCTGATTTTAGATTCCAACAATTAAGCGCATAGGGTAGCCACATGTCTCAACATGCGATGTGGATGTCATTCCGCTCGCTTACCGCAGATGCCTCAGTAAAAGATCAACGATTAAAAGCCGGAACAGTAAAGCGGATAGCTTCCTATGCTGCTCCATATAGAACTTCACTCATATTCTTCTTACTTACTGTAGTTGTTGACGCAGTTTTGGTGATTACTTCACCGCTCTTACTTAAGCGCTTGATAGATGACGGCGTGATCCCGGGCAATCCTGGTTTGGTAACTCGACTTGCTCTATTGGTGGGTTTGATCGCCATTCTTGATGCCATCTTCTCCATGATCGGAAGATGGTTTTCGGCTCGTATCGGTGAAAATCTAATCTTTGACCTACGTACCCAAGTATTCAGCCACGTCCAGCGCCAATCCATCGCCTTCTTCACGCGGACTCAAACCGGAGCGCTGATTTCGCGGATTAACTCAGATGTGATTGGTGCGCAGCAAGCATTCACAACCACTTTGGCGGGTTTAGTTAGCAATATTCTTACCTTAATTCTCGTGGTGGGAGCTCTACTAACCCTCTCTTGGAAAATAACGCTCCTTGCGCTCGCCCTCCTACCGGTCTTTCTCTTTCCTACAAAGTGGGTTGGTCGGAAACTGCAAGGCTTGACGAGAGAATCCTTCAATCTAAATGCCGAGATGTCGGCCACCATGACTGAGCGTTTCAATGTTTCTGGCGCCTTGTTGGTATCTCTTTATGGGGGTCAATCCAATGAGCGAAACTACTTCTCGACTCGAGCCCGAAAGGTGGCGAATATCGGGGTATCAATCGCGCTACTTCAGCGGATGTTCTTCATTGCCTTAACTTCGATCGCCTCAATTGCGACTGCTTTTGCATATGGAGTTGGTGGACACTTAGCGATAAATAAGGAAATCACCCTCGGAACCCTGCTAGCCATAACTACTTTGCTAGTTCGTCTCTATGGACCGCTTACTGCTCTCTCCAACGTCCGAGTTGATGTTATGACGGCGCTAGTTTCTTTCGAGCGGGTATTTGAGGTTCTAGATCTAGTCCCCATGGTGCGTGACAAAGAGAACGCGCGAGATGTGAGATCAGGTCCGTTGAGCGTTGAGTTTGAAAAGGTGCGCTTCGCTTATCCGAAGGCAGATGAAATATCGCTCGCTTCACTTGAGTCAGTTGCGAAGCCGGAGTTAATTGAGAGTGGTGAGATTCTCAAAGAGATCAGCTTCATGGCTCCCGCTGGTTCATTGACGGCGCTGGTTGGTCCATCGGGCGCTGGAAAGACAACTATTAGCTCGTTACTACCTAGGCTCTATGACGTAACTTCTGGAGCAATAAGAGTGGGTGGCGATGACATTCGAGAGTTAAGAGTTGACTCACTTCGAAATTCCATAGGTGTTGTAACCCAGGATGCCCACATGTTCCACGATTCCATTGCGGCGAATTTGCTTTATGCAAAGTCTGATGCATCAGAAGTTGAAATGGAGGGCGCATGTCGCTCTGCCCAGATCTGGGAAATGATTCAGTCGTTACCGAATGACTTGGATACAGTTGTCGGAGAGCGCGGCCACAGATTATCTGGAGGGGAAAAGCAACGACTTGCTATCGCCCGGTTGCTTCTAAAAGCGCCACGAATTGTCATATTGGATGAAGCAACCGCGCATCTTGATTCGGAGAATGAAGCCTTAGTTCAAGAAGCGCTTGCCACTGCTCTTAAAGATCGCACCAGCATCGTTATAGCCCACCGGTTGTCGACGGTACGAAGAGCGGATCAGATTCTTGTGATCGATTCAGGAGAGATAAGAGAGCGTGGCCGCCACGATGAGCTCCTAGCGCAAAATGGACTCTATGCTGATTTATACGCTCGTCAGAGCTTCTGGGCTTGAGCCTTCCGTTCTTCCCGAATCACTAGATAAAGTCCAAAGAGAACTAATCCAGCAAAGAGAATCCATTGCACCGAGTAGGCAAGGTGCGGGCCATCGCTTAGTTCAGGAAGGGCTGCTGGAACGTCCGGTGTAAATGCGGAGTTATCTGCGTTGACTAGGTCGAAATAGAAGGGCTCAGTAGTGATTTCTTTTTCATTATTCCAACGAGCTAATTGTGATTCGCCATCATTTCCAGGTACGGCAAATACCGTTCCAGCAATTTGCGATTCGATATTCTCTGCCCTTACCCGCCCTTCAACTGAAATCAGCTCGTTTGAGACTGCTTGCGTCTCCGGGGGAGTAAGGGCATTTTTGCCGGCAACAACCCAACCGCGATCTACCCAATAGTTCTTACCTGCAGAGCTTTGAAAGAGAGTGACTACTCCGAATCCATATTTCCCTTCGTGGTATCTATTTCGCACCAATATTTCACTCTCGGGGCTAAAGCGGCCGGCTATCTTGATGGAGCGCCAAGCAACTTCATTTAAATTCAAATCAGTTAGATCAGATTCTGTTATAGGAGCCTTAGCGACATTAGCTCGGATCAATTCATTTTTGGCGTGACGCACCTCGTGGCGATCGAATTGCCATCTAGCTCCCTGGAGACAAAGGGCTACAAGGATTACTGCGAGGAGTGAAGCTCCAACTATCCGTTTCATCTACCAATCTCACGATTACGAGAACGAAGCAATTTTGCTTCTCCTCTAATCGTCTCACGGCCGGCGTTTGCGACAATAACTGAGATGTAAGGAAGCGTTACTGCGCCGACCAAGAAGAACCAGCGATATGGGCTAGGAGTGAAGACTGCGAGTAGGAAGCAGAGCGTACGAATCATCATCGACCAGAAATACTTGCGCTGGCGACCAGGAATATCATCGGAAAGCGCTGATTGAGCCTCAGTAATGTTGTGAAACTCTTCATCCCCACGCTTCTTCATGCGCTAACGCTAGATGCCAGACCCATTAACCGCACCCCGATTTGGCCGGCCAAGGTCCACCGGGTAGCCTTGCGCTACGCAATTGGGCCTAACGTAGGTCTAGTCGCCAAGATGAAGTGGAGCTAGCCGCTCCCACCTACCTCGCTTTTTTAGCGGGCTGGTCAAGGTTTACGGGGTTCATCGCCTGTTTACATTGTTGCGGCCTCCTCTCACTAAATCTTCAACTTATTCGATCATTAACTCGAATACTTGAAAGGAAGAGTTATCAGCACCACAGAACCAAGAATCAACGATCGTATCCGCGTTCCAGAAGTTCGATTGATTGGCGCAGGCGGCGAGCAGGTTGGAGTAGTTGCTATCGATGTAGCGCTACGACTAGCCGACGAGGCTGGTTTCGATCTCGTAGAGATTGCACCAGATGCGGAGCCCCCAGTCTGCAAGATCATGGATTTTGGAAAGTACAAGTACGAGATCGCCCAGAAAGCACGGGAAGCTCGCCAGAACCAGACCCACATTGTGGTGAAGGAAATCCGGATGGGTTTAAAGATCGAGAACCATGATTACGAGACGAAGAAGAATCACATCGAGAAGTTTCTTCTCGGTGGGGACAAGGTAAAGGTGACTGTTCAATTCAAGGGGCGTGAACAAACTCGCCCGGAAATTGGTTTTCGGTTACTGCAGCGTCTTGCTGAAGATGTTGCCGGAACTGGATTTGTCGAATTCGCACCAAAACGAGAGGGACGAAGCATGACGATGGTGCTTGGTCCACTTAAGAAGAAGAGCGATGCAGTAGCTGAAGCGAAGCGTCGCGCAGCTGCAGTAAAGAACGAGCAGAAGTAAAGGAGCTACATATGCCAAAGATGAAGACTCATAGTGGTGCGAAGAAGACCTTCCGCGTCACCGGATCCGGAAAGGTTATGCATGAGCGCGCCGGAAAGCGCCACCTGCTCGAGCGTAAGTCATCAAGATTGACTCGCCGCCTCTCGAAGGATGCAACTGCAAATGACCGCAATACGTTCTCAGCCAAGCGTCTGCTTGGAATGAAGTAAGGGGAGTGCCATGGCTAGAGTAAAACGTGGAGTACATGCGGCAAAGAAGCGCCGTACAGTATTAGAGCGCGCCAGCGGATATCGCGGACAACGTTCCCGCCTATTCACAAAGGCAAAAGAGCAGGTCACGCACTCGATGATCTATGCCTTCAACGACCGTAAGGATAAGAAAGGTGATTTCCGTCAGCTTTGGATCACCCGTATCAATGCGGCTGCTCGCGAAAACGGCATTACTTACAACCGTTTTATCCAAGGGCTTAAGGCTGCTGGAATTGAAGTAGATCGTCGCGTTCTCTCGGATTTGGCTACAAATGATCCGAAGGCCTTCGCTAATTTGGTCGAGGTTGCTAAGAAGAATGTGAAAGTCTCTTAACAGAGCAATAAGTAAATGATTACGAGCCTTCAATCGCCTCATGTCGAGGCGGTGAAGGCTCTTTTAGGTTCTAGAGGAGTTAAAGAGCGGCGCGAGCGCGGCCAATACGTAATCGAAAGCGTGCAAAACATCAAGGCAGCTCTCGCATCGAACGAGACAGAGATTGAGAGTATTTTCTACACCCAAGAGGGATTAGAGCGACTTGGATCTTTCTACCACTCCAATCTCATCGAAGTATCACCACAGGTCATGAAAGCGATGACAGATACTGTCTCGCCGCAAGGTGTTTTAGCTATCGCAAAGTTGAAGCGAAGAGCGCTATCAGAGTTAAAGGGATTGAAGAGTGGAAAGTTTGCCTATTTTTGGCAGATTCAAGACCCTGGTAACGCCGGAACCATAATCCGAACTGCCGATGCTTTCGGTTTTGATGCGGTCATATTCTCCGATAGCTCTGTAGATGTATATAGTCCTAAAGTCATCCGCTCAACAGCGGGATCTTTCTGGCAAACAAGGGTGTTAGATGAAGTTTCGGTAGATGAAATCAAAGAATTTGCCAAGAAAACTGCGAGCGCTCTCTTTGCTACCAAATCCGATGGATCACTTTCTTTGAGGGATGCAGCTAGAGAATCTGTAGGTAAGCCCTCTATCTGGATCTTCGGAAACGAAGCGCGTGGGCTGCCGGCAGATGTCGAAGCGAGCCTTGGGGCAAAATCAGTATCAATTCCAATGGCTGGTAAGACCGAGAGCTTGAACCTTGCTACTGCCGCATCAGTTGTCATGTATGCGGTAGCAAACGCTGATAAATAGCAGCTCAATTCGAGCGTGCCTTAAGTAGAATTCCCAGGTGGCTTCTTCGCCGATATCTATCGATCCGGCTCAAATCGAGCTGATAAAAGAGAGTGCGATCCTCGCTATCTCAGGCGCGAAGAATCTAGATGATTTAAAAAAGATAAAGATTTCTCATGTGGGCGATCGCTCTCCGATTGCGCGAGCTAATCAATCTTTGGGCCAGGTTCCCATTGAAGAGCGAGCAGCAATTGGCAAGTTGATTGGTACCGCCAGAGCGAATGTCAATCAAGCCTTTGATGATAAGGAGCGTGAACTAACCCTTGCGCGCGACACCAAGGCGTTGGTGGAGGAGCGCGTTGATGTCACCCTCCCAACTCAACGTACCCATCGCGGGGCGCTTCATCCATTAACCTCACTTAGGTACGAGATCGAGGACCTATTTGTAGGGCTGGGCTACCAAGTTGCGGAAGGTCCAGAACTTGAATCTGGTTGGTTGAATTTCGATGCTTTAAATATTCCGGAAGATCATCCAGCGCGCACGATGCAAGACACATTCTTCATAGAGCCGATTGATTCGGGTTTAGTGCTGCGGACCCACACTTCTCCCGTTCAAATTCGCACCATGCTTGAAAATGAGCCGCCGATTTACGTTATCTGTCCTGGTCGCACATATCGCTCTGATGAATTGGATGCGACGCATACCCCCGTCTTCAATCAAGTCGAAGGTTTAGTCGTAGATAAAGGCATCACGATGGCTGACTTGAAAGGAACCTTAGATTTATTTGCAGCGCGCATCTTTGGTCCCGATGTGACTACTCGAATTCGACCATCTTTCTTTCCTTTCACTGAACCAAGTGCAGAAGTTGATTTCTTCTATAACGGGCGGTGGATCGAATGGGGTGGATGCGGGATGGTGAACCCAAAGGTCCTTGAGGCTTGCGGCATCGATACATCTGTGTATACCGGGTTTGCATTTGGTATGGGTTTGGAGCGAACTTTGATGGTTCGAAATGGCATCACCGATATGCACGACATTGTCGAAGGTGATCTGCGTTTCTCGCGCCAATTTGGAGTCGGAAGTCGATGAAACTTCCTATCTCTTGGCTTGCTGAGTTCATAACCTTCCCTAAGAACTTTGACCCAGCGAAGAACGTCGAGAAACTCGTAGCGGCTTTTGTAAAAGTAGGTTTTGAGGTTGAAGATGTTTTAAATCCGGCTTCTGGAATCAAAGGACCGCTCAAAGTTGGAACAGTCTTAGAGATCGAGGAGCTATCCGGACATAAGAAGCCAATCCGCTATGTGGCCCTTGATCTTGGTGAGAAGTCCAAACGCTATGTGATTTGTGGAGCTACGAATTTTGTGGTCGGAGATCAAGTTGTTGTCGCAGTACCTGGAGCTGTTCTGCCTGGGAATTTTGCAATATCCGCGCGCGAGACATATGGAAGATTGAGCAATGGCATGATTTGTTCTGCTCGCGAGTTAGGTCTTGGTGAGGACCATAGCGGCATCATCGTTCTAAGTGAGAGATTTAGGAACGGCAGTGATGCGCTGAAGGCGCTCGGGGCCGATGACCCGACTATCGATATTGCTGTAAACCCGGATCGCGGTTATGCCATGTCGGTAAGGGGAGCGGCGCGGGAATTAGCAATGTCACTTGGATTTCAATTTAAGGATATTGAGAGTAAAGCTTTACTAAATAAGTTAGCTAAAGCGAAGAAGAGCGGAAAAGTCACTCAGGTAGAGATTCTTGATAAGAGCGGCGCTGATTTGATTTTCCTCCGCTCCCTAAGTGGTCTTGATCCAAGCGCAAAGACACCTGCTTGGATGGCTCGTCGCCTGACCCAGGCGGGAATGCGACCTATTTCGCTCGCTGTTGATGTGACTAACTATGTGATGTTGGAACTTGGACAACCACTTCATGCATTCGACGCCGAAAAGATTCATGGAAAGCTGCGGGTACAACGCGCCTACTCCTTCAAATCAATTACAACTTTAGATAATCAGGTAAGAAGATTAACTAAGGATGATCTCTTAATTGCTGACGAAAAGCGACCGCTAGCGCTAGCCGGTACTATGGGAGGACTTGATAGCGAAGTTGGAGTTGAAACGACGAAAATTGCTCTTGAGGCTGCTCACTTCAATCCCGTAGCCGTTGCAAGAAATTCACGTCGCCACATCCTTTCATCGGAGGCCTCACGAAGATTCGAACGTGGCGTAGATCCACTGCTCGCCGAGATTGCCTCCGCGCGAGCCGCATTGCTTTTGATTGAGCATGGCGGTGCGAGATACCACGGCAGCGCTTCTAATGGAGCGTTACCAAAGGCAAAGTTCACCGCTATTTCACCTTCTGAAATCTCAGAATTGATTGGAACTGAATACTCCAGCGCCGAAGTTGCGAAAGCCCTCGTCGCTGTTGGATGTAAGGTCTCTAAATCCGGAAAGAAGTGGCGGATCACCTCACCGAGTTGGCGGAGCGATCTAAACCATCTATCTGATTTTGCCGAAGAAGTAGCGCGTTTTTATGGTTATGAGCGAATTCCTTCTCGAGTACCAACTCCTAAGATTCCTAAGTCAGGAAAGACCGGACTCTCGCCGCTACAGCAACGGAGACGTTTCCTCTCTCTAGCGCTAGCTAATAAAGGCTTTACCGAAGTCCACAACTACCCCTTTGTAAATCAATCTCAGATGGACTTGTTTGGATTTACTGGCGAACGGGCAAAAACCTTCAAGATAGCTAATCCAATCTCCGACCAGAACCCGCTCTTGCGTACCCACCTTGCTATCGGTCTACTTGAAACCGCTGCTCGTAATCTTGCCCGAGGCGCAAAATCTGTAGCGTTATTTGAAAGCGGCTTAGTTTTCCGAGATATCAAAAAGCTGGAGAACGCCACCGGAATCTCAACGGCTAAGCGCCCGAGCACATCTCAGATCAAGAAAATCTATGAGAGCGTTCCCTTCCAATCACTTCATATCGGCGGAGTTGTAGCTGGCGAGATTGAATTGTCAGGATGGTGGGGGAAAGGTCGGACCGCTTCTTGGGAAGATGCAATCTCTATCACCAGCGAATCGCTCCGGGAGATCACGAGTGTTTTCTCGGTCAAGTGTGTTGAGTTAGCACCATGGCACCCAGGGCGATGCGCTGAGTTCATTGTGGCGGGAAAACCAGTCGCTCACGCCGGAGAGATTCATCCCAGAATCTGCGCCGCGCTTGGATTGCCAATGCGGACCATTTTCTTCGCCTTAGTTGTGGATGCAATCCCAGTCCAAGGTGCTATCCAAGCCAAACCAGTAATTGCGATGCCAGCAGCAATACAAGATGTCTCCTTTTATATCTCCTCGCAGGTCTCCGCCGCTGAAATCACCGCAGCGCTGCGTGAGGGTGCCGGCGAACTTCTAGAGAGTGTGGAGTTATTCGACCGCTTCCAAAGGGAGGGAGAGAACCAGATTTCACTGGCTTTCACATTGACCTTCCGTGCTCCCGATCGAACGCTAACCGGCGAGGAAGTTTCAAAGTTGCGAGAGCAGGCCGCAAGCTCAGTCGTTGAGCGGTTCCAAGCCACGCTAAGGAGTTGACGCATAAGTATGCATAGAATTGCATAATTATGCATTAATGGGTACCCTCGGCCGATGCGCGTAGGTATTCTTGGAGCAAGTGGTTATGCCGGAGGAGAATTACTTCGGCTAATTGCAAACCACGGAAAATTCGATCCGGCTTACATTGCTGCAGGTTCTAGCGCTGGCGAGGAAATTTCCGCAATCCATTCCCATCTCAGCACATACTTCGGTAGGAAGTTCGAGAAGACCTCATCGAAGGAGCTAAATTCCTGCGACTTGGTTTTCATGGCGCTGCCGCATGGGGAGTCTGCTTCGCTTGTAAGTGAGTTAAGAAGTGATTTGAAAATCGTAGATTTGGGCGCTGACTTCAGATTGAGTAATCCGGCGCAATGGGAGAAATACTACGGGGGAGCGCATGCGGGAACTTGGACTTATGGCCTTCCAGAACTGCCCGGGCAACGCGAAAAAATTTCTCAGACAACGAGAGTTGCTAATCCGGGCTGTTACGCCACAGCTATAGCTCTCGCTATCGCCCCAGCGGTTACAAAGGGAGCTATCGATTCAACTGACATTGTGGTTGTTGCAGCAAGTGGCACTACTGGAGCGGGTCGGACGAATAAGGTGAATCTAAGCGCTAGCGAGGTAATGAACTCGCTTGCTTCCTATAAATTCGGTGGCGTTCATCAACATACTCCCGAAATCGAAGAAGCTCTCAGTGAGACTTCTAGTAAAGAGGTGCGGATTTCTTTTACGCCAATTCTTGCACCGATGCCGCGAGGAATCTTGGCAACGGTTACAGCCAAGACTTCACTTGATGAGAGTTCGATTCGGGAGATCTATCAGGAAATTTACAAAGATGAAAAGTTTGTAACGCTTCTTGCTAAGGGTCAACTTCCAGAAACTTCTTCTCTTATTGGCTCAAATGGAATCCAGATACAGCTCGCCGTGGATACCCACACTTCTAGATTGGTCGTTTCGGCAGCGCTAGATAACTTAGGAAAAGGTGCGGCGGGCCAGGCGATACAGAATGCAAATCTAATGGCCGGTTTTGATGAGACATTAGGTCTCAGCTCGATGGGCGTAGGGCAATGACCGCTTTTCCTAAGGGTTTTCGAGGAGCCGGCATCGCTGCTGGACTAAAGAGTTCTGGGGCGAAGGATCTAGCTCTCATTGTTAATGATGGACCAGAGAAGTTCGGAACAGCAGTTTTCACTACAAATCAGATCGTGGCTGCGCCAGTCACTTGGACCACGCAAGTTGTAAGAGATAACGAGGTGTCCGCAGTTCTTCTAAATAGTGGAGGCGCAAATGCATGTACTGGCCCAGAAGGTTTTGCAGATACACATAAAAGCGCTGAAGAAGTAGCGGCAAAACTACAACTTTCCGCCGGCGATGTAGCGATTTGTTCCACAGGCTTAATAGGGGTTCGCCTTCCAATGCCAAAGCTTCTATCTGGAATTGACTCAGCGGTGAAGAGTTTGAATAGCAGGTCGTTAGCGGATGCTGCGGAAGCAATTATGACTACTGACTCGGTAGCAAAAATCGCACACCTATCTCGGAATGGCTTCGAGGTAGCTGGAATTGCTAAAGGAGCGGGAATGCTAGCTCCAGCTCTGGCGACCATGCTCTCAGTTGTCATGACAGATGCAAAGGTAGATAAACGATTAGCAGATCAACTCTTTGCCGAAGTTTGTGAAGCGACATTTAATCGAATTGACTCAGATGGATGTACATCGACAAATGACACAGTGCTCTTTATGGCCTCCGGTGCCTCCGGAGTGCAACCATCAGGTGAGGAGTTAAGGACTGCGCTCTTTGAGATATGCGAGAGCCTTGCTTATCAATTGATTTCTGATGCTGAAGGCCATTCGAAAGTTGTGGCAATCAAGGTAGTAAATGCCAAGAGTGAGCGCGATGCTGTTGAGATAGGACGAGCATGTGCGCGCAATAATCTCCTAAAGTGCGCTTTGCATGGACAGGATCCAAATTGGGGCAGAATCCTTTCGGCTATTGGCACCACTAAAGCAGTCTTGGATCCTGCCAATATCGATGTCACTTTAAATGGAGTCATGGTCTGTAGGAGTAGCTCTCCCGGGGACGCTCGTGAACTTGTAAATATGAAAGCAGAACGCATCGATATTTTGATTGACCTACATTTAGGTAGCGCTTCGGCAACTATCTACACCAACGATTTAACAGCCGAGTATGTACATGAGAATTCGGCGTATTCAACATGATAGTCATTAAATTCGGTGGTCATGCTATGGATAGCGACCCAATCTGGATGGAAGAGATTGCTAGACGTTGGAGCGCAGATGAACAATTTGTGATTGTTCATGGCGGCGGACCACAAATCGATCAACAGCTTAAGATTGAGGGAGTCGAATCAGAATTCAAAGATGGCTTCCGTATTACTACGCCCGCGGTAATGAAGGTAGTAGAAGCTGTCTTAACCGGATCGGTCCTACGTTCAGTCGTTCGCTCTTTACAGCGAGTTGGATTGCCAGCCGTTGGAATCACAGGAAGTGACGCCGGATTACTCAGCGTCGGACTGAAAAGCGATGGCGCGCTCGGCCTTGTTGGCGAAGTAGAGTCCGTAAATCCAAAGATTCTAAAGACGCTGTTGGCTGGTGGGTTCTTGCCGGTTGTCGCTCCGGTTTCAAATGCTGCTGATGGAGCGGCTCTCAATGTGAATGCCGATCTAGCTGCTGGTGCAATCGCCGGCGCTTTGCGCGCCCAAGAAGTTCTCTTCATGACAGACGTGCCCGGAATTTATAGAAGTTGGCCAGACCAGAACTCTTTAATGAAAGAAGTCTCTGCAAAGGAGCTTGGCTCCATCGCATTTGAGGGTGGGATGGTTCCCAAGGTCACGGCAGTGATTAATGCGATTACTTCCGGAGCAAAATCAGCTCGAGTTATCGATGGGAAATCACTTGGTGCCTTTAAGGATGCGCTATCGGGAAGGGGAGGCACATGGGTAAGAGCCTAAAGAAACCATCAAGATCGCAAACCGAACGTTGGAACTCCTCAATCCAATCTACATATGGCACTCCAAGCATCTCGTTAGTAAGAGGTAAAGGTATTGAGGTCTGGGATGTTGATGGAAAAAAGTATTTGGATCTCTTGGGGGGAATCGCAACTAATCTCCTTGGTCACAGCCATCCAAAAGTAAGCGCAGCGATAGCGAAACAGGCGAAAGAGTTGAGCCACGTCTCCAATTTTTATAGCCATCCCCAAGTACTGGATCTCGCTGAGCGTTTAGTGAAGATGTCAGGAGATTCGAGCGCTCGCGTCTTCTTCTGCAATTCGGGAGCAGAAGCCAATGAGGCTGCGCTTAAGCTTTCGAGATTGACGGGGAGGAAGCGAGTTGTAGCAGCGCTCGGTGCATTTCATGGTCGCACCATGGGCGCCCTATCTCTCACCGGGCAACCAAGTAAACGCGATCCATTTAAGCCACTCATACCGAAAGTAGTTCACGTTCCCTACGGTGATGTAAAAGCTCTACATAGAAAAGTAAATGGTCGGACAGCAATGCTAATTATTGAGCCGATAATGGGTGAAGCCGGCGTCGTACTTCCGCCACCAGGCTATTTGAAGGCAGCTCGCGAAATTTGCGATAGAACTGGCGCACTCTTGGTTATTGATTGCGTTCAGACTGGCATGGGTAGAACTGGAAATTGGTTCGGCTTTGAACATGAGGGAATAAAGCCTGATGCCATAACGCTAGCTAAGGGATTAGGTGGCGGTCTGCCACTTGGCGCAATGATCGCGATTGGCCATAGCGCCCAACTCTTCACAGCGGGAAGCCACGGCACAACTTTTGGTGGAAACCCAATTGCTTGCGCTGCGGCAAATGTTGTGATCTCCGAGATAGAAAGATCCAGCTATCTATCGCTCAACGCCACAAAAGGCGCTCTGCTTCGCAATTTACTCTCGCCGATTGAAGGCGTGATTGGATGTAGAGGAAGAGGTCTACTTATTGGCATTCAAGTCAAGGATGGTAAAGCCAAGGAAATCACAAGCAAGTTGGCAACTGCCGGATATCTTGTTAATGCGACTAGTGAAGATGTCATCCGCATTGCTCCCGCATTTATCATCACAGAACGGCAAATCATTAAGTTTGCTGGGGCCTTCGCCGAAATTTGTGAGGAGGTTTACGATGGCTAAGAAATCTGCGCTATCAACTAATGCTCGCCGAGCGCTGGTGATCTCTTATGTGAATCAGGGCCTAGTGCACTCTCAAAACGATCTAGTTGAGCTTTTGGGAGATGAGGGAATTGATGTCACCCAGGCAACGGCTAGCCGCGACCTGGAGGAGATAGGCGCAGTCAGGGGACGGGATCAGAGTGGAGTTCTTCGATATCAATTTCTCATTGAGAGTAATGAGAACAGATCTCGGTTCTCCAAAGCTTCTGATGAACTTGTCCTAAGCATCGTTGCGAGTGGGAATTTGGTGGTCTTAAAAACACCAGCGGGGGGAGCGCAACTTCTCGCTAGCACTCTCGATTGCGCCGCAAGTAGTGGGGTCCTTGGAACTATCATTGGAACTATTGCCGGAGATGACACAGTCCTAGTCGTCTCGAAGTCGCCAACAGGTGGCAAGCAACTTGAGCGTCAATTAGGTCAATTCCTGCGAGGAAAGGCGACGAAGTAATGGCTCTATGGGGTGGCAGGTTTGAATCCAAAACTGATGACGCGGTCTTCGCTCTATCGAGAAGTGTCCATTTTGATTGGCGACTTGCGCCTTACGATCTAGCAAGCTCACTCGCCCATGTAAAAGCGCTTAAAGAGAATAAGTTGATTGATGTAAAGACCGCAACAAAATTGTCTAAGGCACTAAAAGATCTAATGAATGAAGTAAGGAATGGGAAGTTTCTTCCAAAGGCTGAAGATGAAGATGTCCACTCAGCCCTGGAGCGAGGACTTAAAGAGAAACTAGGAGAGCTGGGCGGGGCGATAAGAGCTGGGCGTTCCCGAAATGATCAAGTTGCAACTGATTTCAAGCTCTTTCTAATGGATAACATGCTCGATCTCGCATCCAAACTCTGCGAACTCAATGAGGCTCTGGCTGAGAAATCAAGGGAGTACGTGGATGCAGTCGCGCCTGGTTTCACTCATATGCAACACGCACAGCCAATTTCATTTGGCCACGAATTAGCAAAACATTCTGCCGCGCTAAATCGCGACCTGGAGAGAATTAAGCATTGGTATGAGCGCACAAATCTCTCACCTCTTGGCGCTGGAGCGCTTGCTGGAAGTTCGCTATTGGTTAGCCCCGGCAAGAGCGCACGCGAACTA
>Ga0194115_10003530_pt1 | contig 17530 bp, 28 predicted proteins | sample TA2MahsurfametaG_3_FD_148656 | JGI IMG/M metagenome (GOLD analysis project Ga0194115, IMG submission 148656) | Freshwater microbial communities from Lake Tanganyika, Tanzania - TA2015002 Mahale S4 surface | ecosystem: Environmental > Aquatic > Freshwater > Lake | place: Tanzania: Lake... | reverse complement strand
TCCAAGGACGCATACCCAGACGATAGGAGAGTTCCCACTCACGACCCATATAGGCATAGATGCCGATGAGGAAGTGGAAGACTACCAGTTGGAAAGGTCCACCGTTGTATAGCCACTCATCCAGAGAGGCAGCTTCCCAGATAGGATAGAAGTGCAGTCCAATCGCGTTGCTTGAAGGAACTACGGCACCAGAAATGATGTTGTTTCCATACATGAGTGAACCAGCAACGGGTTCACGGATTCCATCAATGTCCACAGGAGGAGCAGCGATGAATGCGACGATGAAACAAATCGTTGCAGCAAGCAACGTTGGAATCATCAGAGTACCGAACCAACCAACATAAAGGCGGTTGTTCGTTGAAGTAACCCACTGGCAAAATTGTTCCCAGGAGTTAGTAGATTGTTTTTGAGCAATTGTAGCAGTCATTTTCGTTAAAGGGTAAATATTTCCAGGGGGATCTGGATGAGTATAATATCTCCACACCACCCTCCAGTGTGGACATGAGAGACATGTTTTACATGGATAGTCTCGGTAAGGAGTATGAGTCCCTTTTCTCCATGAGCAACGTTAAGGATTTGTTACATTCCTTAACTTGTTGTTGTATTTATTATAGCACTGTCAGAAAATGCTGTCAATACTCTAAATACAAGAGTATCATAAGTAACTCTAATGGCTAAGTCGCCCAATAAGAAGGGGAAAAAAGGCCCTTCTAAACAGAATCAAGGTAATGCGACTGCGAAGAAAGCAAAAAATGGTGGTAAAAAAAAGTGAGGTATTATGCCACGAGAGTGGAATACTCCAAAGCGTGAGCCTTGGAATGCCCCCATCCATCAGATTCTAAAAGCAATAGACAATCACAGAAAAGAGTGGATGTCTACTGGAGACTCTTGGCATTATGAAAAAGCAGAAGAATTGATTAAATACTTAAATGAATTAAAAACTTGGATTCATCGTCAGGAAGGAAAGTGAAATGGAAGAAGAAGTCAAAGTAGAAGTTATAGAAGAACCAACAGGTGGTGGTGTAAAAGAAGAAATTACAATACCTCTACCCTCTCCAGTTCCCTCATTTGGTCCTCCTATTTTATCAGTTCCTAAACTTCCAATGGGAACTATAACAGAAACGATTACAATTCCAGCAACTCTTGCTCCTGTTTATACACCAAAAAAATCAAAAATTAGTCAACCCAAAGAGACAGTAAAGATAAAAGAAGAACCCAGTGGAGAAATCAAAATCACAAGAGAAATTTGTGATGGTGAAGTTCACTTGGGCCCTTTTAAAAGTTGTTTAAAAGAGTTTACTGGAATCACTGCTGTTGGTTGGATTGCCGCTGCAGCAGGATTAATCGTTTTGTGGAAATGGTTAGATTGGAAGTTTAAAAAATGAATGATATTGTTTGGTCAGTCAATATAATGCTTGCTCTTGGATTACTCGGAGTAATTTGGGTGATATACAAAATTCTTAAAATTGCAGCAGAGGAATCAAGCAAACCATAACTTTCCTTCTGCAATTCTTCTTCTTCGTAATCCTGCTTCTACTTTTGTGCCTGGATTACGATACATTTCCAAAGTTGCAGGGATACCCTTCCAGTCTCTTTCTCTTAACTTTCTGGAGATCGTATTGAATCCAGGAGCACCATAAAAATCAGCGCCAAGATTATAAGCGAAAGAGAGCAATGCTCCTTGTTGATTTTCATTCATTTCACTCCAATAAGGAATCTTAGATAATTTTGGAAGAAAGCGATGAAGTATATCGTGCTCTAATAAACGATCGGCATACTCTTGTGTAATAACTCGATCTCTTTTAAAAGGAGCATAATCAAAATCTCTTGTGCTTCCCCAGCCGATTGTGATTGGAAGTCCTCCAGTCAAAGGATCTGGATATGCCTTTAAGTGTATTCCTTCAAACTCTTTAATTAATTTGATTCCTGGTGTTGGAATCTTCACGACTTTTTTGCGTCAAAGATTCTCCCCCAACCGTCATTACCTTTTGGACACCAGCGGCGAATCAAATCTGATTTCTTATAGACAGCACCTTTACCATTCGTTACGGGTCCGGTATATCCGTCATTCAAAGAACCATAAGGATCATTAACAACATAATCCTCACCTCTCTTACCAATCACTACACATATGTGCCCACCAGTAGGTGCAGATAAAGAACCACGATGCAGAATCCCGATACAAACAGGTTTCCCAGCGGCAAGCTCCCTATCAAGATCAGCAAAAGAAAGGTTGTACCTAAACTGTGACTTAATACCATAAGACGCAAGAACTTTGGTTTGAACCGCGTGATCTGTCGTATCACCAATTGCGAAAACTTTACGAATGTATGCGTCATCTCCTTTGGGCCCTGAAAGTGTGCCGGGTTTAAAGTATTCTAACACCATTGCACAAGAAGATGAATTACAGGTTCTATTCGCGTCTCTGTAATTATCTGTTTGTGGGTAGAAAGGAACATCCAAGACACCAGGAGTCTTTGGTGCTTCTACTTTAGATCTAAAAATCCTTACCCAATTTGCATCATCATCCATTAACTCTTCTGCTTTTGCAAGAAGATCCTTTTCAAATTGCTCTACTGCTGCGACATGTTTAGGATTTTTAGAATCATAATGAAGAAAAAAGTTATGAAGATCTATTTGCATGGCACAAAAAAACCGATACCTTATTTAGGTATCGGTTGAGTTATTTTAAAGTTGAATCACCATACACCAGGAATTACTTGTCCAGTTACAAGATAAGCTCCGACGCCAGCAACAAATCCAATCATAGCAAGACGACCATTAAGTTTTTCTGCAAATTCAGTAAATCCAAAATTTTTCATTTTAGGTTCCTCTTAGTAAGTTTCAGCAAGTTGTTCTACAGCATATCCCAGAGTTACAAAAAAGGCAACTGTGGTGATAGTCCAGAGTACTTCAGTCATCAGAAGATACCGAAGAAGAGTTTGCCAGTGAGAGTATAAGAAATAGCACCAGCAATAATGCCGACCATTGCCCAGCGCCCATTATAATTCTCCTTGATTTCTGCGGGGGAATACATCCCATAGTTTTCATAATACATTTGTGGTTCTTTCGCAAACATATTTTGCTGCCCACGATCATTAGTTGTTACAGTCATTTTCGTTTTATTACGAATTGTTACAGTATTATATATGAAAAAGGAGGGTTTGTCAACCCTCCTCTGTAGTAATTTATACTTACTATGTTAGTAAATCAGAATGTAAATTTAGCCTGAATTACACCACCAACGTTAGAGGTAGCATTAGTAAATGCTTGGTTGTTGGAAACATAGAAGATCGCAGGAGTAATGCTGATATTATCGCTTACACGATACTTATAGAATACTTCCCACATCGTTGCATTTGCAGGCAGTCCTTGTGCGTTGCCAGGTTGTCCCACAGCACCACCAAAAGAATTGCCCTTGGCAAAAACATCACTCCACTGAAGACCAGCAAACCAGGTTTGGGAGTTAGTTGCACCGTTAGCATTAGGAAGCGGAGCACCACTCACATAGTTCCAACCATAAGCAGCTGAAACTGAAGGAATCCAACCTGAAGTCTTAGGTTGCCAGTAAGCATTCAGAGCATAACCGTTAGAACCTTGTCCATTGGTCAGAACGCCACTACCACCATTCAGAGCATTGAAGGTGCGAAGGCGAGTACCTTGAGTACCATAACGATAACCAAAAGCAACACCCCACTGAGGAGCACGATAACCAATTTGTGCAAGAGTATTCAGACCACCTTGCTCATTGAAGACGCCAGTTTGACTGTTATTACCATTCTGAGCAACATAGTTCAGAGAAGCAACAAGTCCTTTCTTGCCAGCATATTGAATACCAACACCGGCACCAGTTGCCTTATTATAGACGCCAGGAGCACCAGCAACAGCAAAGAAGTCAAGAACTTCTGACTTATATGCAGAAGGAATCCATGCCATTTCAGTGTTACGAACCAGAGCACCAGCAGTTAAGGTCACATTTTTGCTAACTGGAAACTGATAGTACAGGCGATCAAGCCAAACATTGCTCATCGTACCAGCACCTTGCGATTGCTCTGCCTTATCCAGTTTGAACAGGGAGTTGGCAGAACCGAAAGGTTGAGCACTGAAGTTTCCGCTACGCAGACGAGTGCGAAGAAGATCCTTACCAGTGAACGAAGTATCAAAGTTCAGACGAAGATCATAGTTGAAAGCAGCATTTCCAACTTGAGTTCCATTAGCAAGTTGAGCACCATTTACACCACCAAGAACGAAATTAACTTCACCCTTGAGTTTGGTAGTGGTAGAAAACTGTTGTGCTTGCAGAACACCAACTTTGGATTCAAGACCATCTACACGACCACGAAGAACAGCGAGTTCAGCAGAGAACTCATTCGAAAGACGCTTCAGTTCATCGGTAACTTCGGTAACACGATCCAGGCAAGCATTCAGAAGTGCTGCTGCCTCATAACGAGTCATTGCCTTGCCGCCACCGAAGGTGCCGTTAGGATAACCAGCAACGCAACCATAGCGTTCTACAAGGGTGCTAAGTGCTTGATAAGCCCAATCAGTTGGTTTTACATCAGAAAATTGAGAGACACTCGTGACCTGTTCTGAAGTTGAGTATTGATTGACTGCTGCCATATTCAGTTCGGTGGCAGTAGCAGGAGCAACCATACTCAGAGCAACAGGTGCAAGCATCAGTTGTTTGAGTTTCATAAAGTTTGTTTTAGTACTAAACGACTTAAAGTTTTGTGACGATGCGAGTAGTTGGGGCATCGTCACGTCAGGTATTTATACAATCTTAAAAAATTCTTAAGATTGTGGATTTTGTTGTTGAGCAAATGAATTTTCAACCACTCGTCCAAGATAAGGATCATAATCCATTAATGAACTTATGTCAAGCTCTGCTCCTCTTTGACTCCAGAAGTTCAACAAACCATCATGATTTCCCTTATGAAATGCATCAATGTGCTCAGGATGAATTGATGAACCCAATTCAATCTTATAAAGAAGCAAAGGAATGCTATAAGTATTACCCGAATTGTAGATTAAATCATCTGCAACTGGACGTGGTTTCATACCATTATCAAGTTTATATTTTTCTCCACGAACATGATACTTCAAAAGTTTTGTTGCGTGATGACGATTGATAATATAACAAGCAGTGGAAAAATCATTCACAAAACGTTTATGCAATTTAACGTGAAGATCTCCAGTACAAATAATTGCGATCTGAACCACATCCCAATCATAAGGAATACGACAATAGAAATCATCCCAAGTAAAGTTCCAGAACTTTACAAGATCAAGATTGCAATCATCTTCCATGATAACAGCATAAGGACTATCAGATGTATCCATCCAATGCTTAATCGCTTTAAGGTGAGATGTAACGCATCCAATTTCTCCAGATGACATCATCTCTGGATATCTGCCTGAAATAATATCACTGAGATCATCTTCACGACCATCGTATGCTGAAATACGAGTATAGTTTTCAATTTCCCAATACTTAAATTGATCTTCCATATACTCTTTACGATTTGGTTCTCCGTCCAAATTTAAATAGTATATTGGCCCAATATTTTTAAGTTTGAATACTGATTTATTTCTGTCCATATCAGTCACCTTTTATAATTCTATAACTATCGTCATCAAAATGTTCAGTGGAAAATTCAAAAAGTTCTGTATCTTCTAGTGCTAACATCTGATGTCTTAATCCAGGATAAACGTGAAACTTATCTCCTTTGCCTAAGATCAAATCGTGAGCACTTGCAATATCATCTTCATGATGATACTTTAAGAGAATTTTTCCTGATTGAATATAAAATGTTTCGTCTTTGAGTTTGTGATAATGCCAAGAACATCTTTTATCCTTTGCAAGATAAAGAAGTTTTCCACAATACTTTTCAGTATTCACAATCCACTTTTCAAACCCCCAACCTTTGGAGACAAATTTAATTGAAGAACTCATTGTCATTAATTGCTTTATCATCTATGTAGTAATCTGCAGAGGGTTTTCCCAAAATCAATTTATGAAATTTACATCCCCAAGATTTTAATTGTTTTTCCGTAAGTTCATAAAACATTTCATTTGCTAAATTTGAATCGTCATTTGTTCTACCCATTCCTCTTGCAGTAAAATATTTAATTGTGTTTCCATCGTCATAGAGTTGATTTATTTTTTTAATTCTGTCTGGTTTAGGGACACTAGTTTCATATTCACCATCTTGCCTACATTCAGGTTTATCACAGATAGTTCCATCAATATCAATCACATAAACTTTTGACATCTTTTTTCTTTAAAACATAAGTTCCAGGATGTGAGACTGCAATGGCAGCTGCTTTATTTGCATATGGTATTGCATCTTCTATTCTACCACAGATCAGATAAAAATAAACCATGGTTGAAAGAAAAGTATCTCCTGCTCCAACAACATCAAAAACATTAACCTTGTCTGCTGGATATATTTTACCATTATACTCTGCACCTTTTTCACCACGAGTAATAATTAAATTATGAACTTCTTTCATCAAGTTTGCATATTCAACATCATTAATTTTGATATAACAATCTCTCTTGAAAGGTAGATGTAAATTAGTTTTTTTACTGTCAATAAATGTTGGACACTCAGAGTTACTCACAATATGATAAAGCATTTCATTACTCAAGAACCCTTTATTATAATCACTGATTACTAACGCATCGTAATTCTCTGTAATAATTTCTTCATTGATTGAATCCAATTGATTCTCAAAATCAACTCTAAGTATTTGATGATTATATTTTTCATCAATGTAACGGGTTTTTACAATTTTTTCCTTGTTAGTTAAAAAATCAACTTGAATATCAAATGCTTTTAGATTCTCCAAAACATTCATTGCCATCCCAGGTCTTCTTTCGGTTCTTGTATATTGGAGAACCGGAACTGGTGCCTCTGGATTTAAACGAGTGCATATTCCATACACATATTCGTCAATACAACTATCTCCGATCAATAATACTTTGAATTGTTTTTGTGGTTGCATAATCACCTATTCGATCAAAGAATATAAGTTTTGCTGCATAGCATGATCCTATCACAGGTTTATTTTTCCAATCGGATCCTACAATCATTATATCAGGTTCAAAAGATTTAATCATTAATTCCAATTCATAATCATTGGAAAAAATATCTACAGCATCTACTGCTTTTAAATTTTCAAGAAAAAATTTTCTTTCTTCTTGATTATGTATGGGTCTTGTAGAACCTTTTTTTTCTTTAACTCTATTGTCATCATCGATTCCAACCAATAAAAAATCTCCTAAACTTTTTGCGTAGTTTAAGATTTCTAAATGACCACGATGAAGAATATCAAAAGTCCCATTCACAAAAGACTTAATCATAATATTTTTGTAGGATAGTATGTACTAGGACAATTGTTCAAATCAGGAACTCCTTGAAGTTTGTTTAAATCATATTTGACGCTATCGAAAAATTCATTTGACTGCATATTATCAATACCAATCTCACTAATTCTACTTGAAGTTACTCCGCCATTGTGTCCGGATTGTTTAAATAAAGGAATATCTAAAGCATAAACGTTGTAGTATTTTTGTATCTCCGCATATCCATTATCCATATGATCTAGCAAGTGATTCCCACAATACTTTGCAATACGATGGCAAACATTTTTATATTCTTCACTCAAATAAATTACAGCATGAGCAGCAAGCATATTATAAATTCTTACAATCTTATCATTAATTTTTTTATAATGCAAAAATGGACCAGAAAAATTTAAATACCTAGCCCATTGAGACATTCCAATGTAAAGAGCATCCGCATCATCAGGTATTTCATATTCAAACTCATCAACTCCAGTGAAGACGCAATCATCTTCCATCAAAAGAAAGGGGTAAGGAATGTTCTGTGCAAGAATCTTTTCTTGAGATCTTGCACATCCAACTTTTCCATCCTCACATAAGACACCAGGAACTCTAGTGACTGATGTAAAGTTCAATCTATTCAATGTATATTCCGTCGATTGTCTTCTTTCTTCTTGATTATCAAGATTAATGTAATAGGTTGGAATATTTTTAATGTTTATTTTCATATATTTCCGTACTGTCCCATATCTATTTTCTCTTGATTAAATGATGTATCAAATGCGTTCTTATTGATTGCAACAATTTTAGGTTGCCAAGGATATTGTTTATTGCCAATCAACTCTTCGGGGAACATATAAGATGGAGAAAGATCTGTTGGAGAATTTTCATTGAAGTATTTGTTCAAATGACTTTCATCATGCCAAACAGCAACAATATTATTTTTTTCATCTTCTTCAACTCTTAAAGCAATTGCTTCAGCCATTTGTAAGAAAGATTCTGATTTACCACCTACAAATGCAGCAGCATAATACTTGTTATGTTGATCATCAGAAACATAAGCAGTAGACTCACTTCTTTTTTCATAAGGATAAACAGATTTATTCTCAAGAATTTTCCAAGGATGAAGAACGCCAACTAAATCTTTTAGAACTTCTTCTCCAACAGAATCTACAAGATCAACATCAGCATCAAAGAGATACAAGTAATCAAAATCTTTTAAGTATTCTTTTTCAGAATGAATATAATTATACTTCTTAAGTGCAGGTTCAGGCCAAGGTTTGTGTTCAATCTTACTTACTTTAATGTTGTCTGAAATTTCATCCATCTCATTATCAGTAAATAAGAGACAACTAATTTCATGGTCATTCAAAAAAAACTCATCAACTTTATTCAATAAGTTTTCTACAAACTGAATGTACCTTCCAGTTGCAATTGTAATGATACAGATTTTCATACTTTTATCCATCCTTTACAGTAAATATCATGAGTCTTTTTATGATTAAGTGCGGGCCCAAACCACTGATTTGGAGCAACAACTTTTTCTGTGTTTGCTAACCATGCTCCCCACCAACTAAAAGAACTGTTAGCAATAATATGCCCATTACATAAGGACATTAAACACAAGTCAAGAAACTGATCGTTTGTTTCTGAAACTAAAAAGTTATCATCAGAAAATAATGATTGAGACTTACACCATTCCGGATCATCTGAAAATATAATTATTTTATCATAATCTTCAAATTCTTTCAATCCTTGTTCATAGTACTCTAAACTACATGGAGGATGATTTGCATTGTTCACGAGATAATCTCCTCTTCGAATATGAAGACTTAGAACTTTCTTTGTTCCCAATGAATTATAATATTCAATACAAGGATCTAAAATATCTTTCTTAAAGGTGAAATCTTTTTTAATAATATCTTTTACATTTTCAAAATATTTTTCTGTTTGAAAATATCCAAACAGATTAATATTATCTGGACAATTATTAAAAAGATTCTCGTCAAAATGAAAACAACTTTCTTCTATATGAGAATTCGTTGGCAAAAGTTTTACATTTTCGCTTTTTACAGAGAACATTTCAAACACATTAAATAGGCGATGATCAAGATACTCTCTTACACCATCAGAGTTTGGCATACACCAAGAAACATTTCTATTATGTGCAATTCCTCTTAAAGAAGAGTATTGAAACATCTGATTACCAAGTCTACCCAGAGAACCAAGAGCATTAAATCCAATCATTATTCTTCCTCCATTGGCGTAAGTGACTTCCAAGTATCCCTATCATAATCAATCCATTGCCAGGGTTTTTTTAAGAGTCCAGTATAAACAAATGGAGAATACTTATAATGCCTTGGATGAATTAATAATTTTGTTGCTTTTGTTTCCAAAGTTTCAATTACATAATGAATAGAAGTATCGACAGAATGAATTTCTTCTGCATTTTCAAACAACCAACACCAATCAAAAATATTAAATGATTGAAGGGTTGGATTCATATGAATAATCTTGCCATCATAATCGTTTGGAAGATGTTCAAGAACTCCATTCATTGGCTTATAAACACTATAAAATTTATTAACAAGGATGAATGGTTCATTATCAGTGATTCCAACTGCTTTTTTAAGTTCGTTTTCTTTATCCAAATCACGATGATACTTAAGATAGTCTGCCCAATCAGAGTAGTCTAATCCAATATATTCATATTTACATCTCATCACTTCTGTTGGATCTTTTCTTGGAGTATTGGAAAGATCCAACATCCCAATCTGACCTGCAGGAATGTTTAGTTCAGTTTGTGACCCAAAATTTACCTGAGTAATAATTCGATTAGCACCATTGTTCCAAACGTTAGGATCAATTGGCCAATAAACATTATTATCTTTAGCAATTACAGATGCGATCTTTTGGCAAAAGAAAACATCGCCCATTCCACAGGGTTGGTTGATTAAGATGTCCATCAATTAATTTTGTCGTACCAATATTTTAAGAGATCATTAAGTGTAGTTTCAATATCATACTCTTCTTTAAATCCAGTGAGTTCTACAAGATTAGTAGAGTCACCGTGTTGGTAGTAGATCTCATGAGGACGCCAGAATGGTTCATGAATTTCTTGTTCAACATGATCGAGACCAGATAATTCAATCAATTTGTCTGTAAAGAACTGCATTTTGCGAGGAGTATCACCACAAATATTAAATACATGATTCGTAACTTCCGAATGCATCATTGCAAGATAGTATGCTCGTACAGTGTCACGAACATCCATTACAACACGGGTGGTTTCCAAGTTGCCAACTTTAAGAACTGGTTCTTGAAGACCTTTCATCATTCTTGCAATTTGATAGGCATCCGATGAGATTGAAAAGATTCTTCCTCTACGTGGTCCAGTGTGAGAAAAGGCACGAGTAATAAATCCTTTGAGGAATCCATTTTGCATACGCTCCTGAAGATATACATCAGTTGCTGCTTTTGACGCACCATAAGGATTTGCTGGAAGAATTGTGTCATCCCAATGAATTTTACGGCCATCTTGACCGACATTACCATAGACTTCCGAAGTGGAGCAGAACATCAATTTACATTCTGATTGATGATCCTGAATTACTTGAATGAGATTCGCACTTCCCATCACATTAGTTTCCATTGTTCCAATTGGATCAATGAAACTGGTTGGAGGATGTGACTGAGCAGCGAGATGAAATACTCCATCAAATTGATTCTCTTCAAATACTTTTCTCATAGAACGATAATTACACAAATCACCGTAGATAAAAGTAATTGAATTATAAACATCATCAGGAACAACATCACGGATGTCACTTTCCATTCCATTTGTGCGACGAATCAATCCACAAACTTCATGTCCTTCACGATGAAGAAGATTTGCTAAGTGAGGTCCTGCAAATCCAGTAATACCTGTAATAAGAAATTTCATTGATTAACAACTCCTTGAACTAATCTTTCAATATCTGCGCTCGTATCTGTAGGAAAGAGAATAATAAACCCTTGACAAACATAAGACTTAATAATCGTATGAGTGTTTTCAAATAATTCATAAACAAAATCTATACCATCTCCACCTGCAATAGCACGATGTTCCCAGTTACCACCTTCAAATTCTCCATCCTCATAGACCCTAAGATCGTCAAGGACAAAGACATCTTTAGAAACATCTCTATTGGCAACAACGATTCTCAATTCATTTTCAAGTGGAATTCTTTTGGTCGGATCTTTTTCCGAATCATATGAACAATACTTAAAGTCTGCTCCTGGAAAGTGTGCATCATGCCAAAAGAATGTTGGTTCCGAGCTCAATCCCTTTATAATGTCAGGAAGAACTTCATGAGAATATCCACAGTGAAGATTGACATTGGGAATGTGACCAACCTTTTGAACTGCTTGTTCATAAATTGGTTGAAATGCTTCAACGGTATGAATGGTTAGTCCAGGAATATTAAGACTGGCAATGTGCTGAACAGTATCAGTAAATCCAGTGCCAGTTTCTACAAAATTTTTGATGTTGAAAGCACTAAAAACATCTTTAGTCTTTACAGCCTCATATACTTGTCCCATTAAATCATCCTCTTAGGTAGTTTAAAAAAATAAAGTCTTCTAAAATTTCAATCTCTTTTACTTTTTTCAAATTTTGTTTTACATAATCAATTTTACTATAATAAAGTTCTGATGTCAAATCGGACACATTAAATGTGCCATCCAAAATAATAATTCCATTCATATCAAAATAGTTCCCAATATCAGGTGCTCCCAAATACACAGGAATTGTTCCGGTTGCAAAACAATCAAGAATTTTTTCTGTGAAATACGTTTCATAAACACCGTTTTCAATGGCAATCGAAAACATGTAATTCTCTAAACCATCTTCTTTGAATTCAATTTCATTGAATCCCCTCCCATACAAATCGACTTTATCTTTTAGTTTTTCTACCCAACTAAGACGATCTAAATGTCCCTGACATAAAGTTTTATTTGAGGAGATCATGGAAACTAACTTAGTCTTTTCTCTAAGTTTAGTTTCTTTAATCCAATACCCCTGAGCAGGAACAAATTTAAACTTTGGATGAAGTGAAATTAATTCTTGATTATGAGTAAAAATTAAATCAAACTCCCTGACATAGTGAAGATAGTTTCTTTTAACATCTTCAACAATATCTGGTGTGATGTATTTTGATTCTAAAAGCCATCCATATTTTTTTATACTTTTGTTATCATCAAATACGGTTGAAATATATCTGTCAATATAAAAAGTTTCTTCAGAACTTCCATTCTGTACCCATTCGATAAAATTTGAAACTTTACCGTGAACAGAATATCCTTTATTTCCACCAGTCAAATGAGTAAATGAATCACCCACCAAATTATATTTTTTTCTCATGAGTTAAAACAATTTTTATATGCTTGAATATAATTTTTAGTTTTTTCTGGAAGATGATTTAAATGGTTTTCAAGATCTTTTACAAGATTGTAAGTATTCCTATAACCAATAATTTCATTTTCAAGATTAGTAACTAAATCTTGAACGTTTCTGTCTTGATATACAGAAGACTTGTTATATATTACTGAATTTGGAAAGTAATATTGAAGTATATACGAACCCCAAATGTCATCCATTCTACCAACGTGAGGAAGAACTGAATAAAACGGAATTACTTCCCTAGCAAGAAAAGTATTTTGACTATTGAATGGTGAAATTTTATTTGAACAGTAAGGATTTTTGACGTTATATTTTACAATCGGTTTAAGAGAAAGTCTGGCCATGGCATCAATATCAGGATCTCCGTCCCAAAGATCTGCTTGAACTAAAACCTTTCGTTTCGTTTTACCTTTATACTCAACTCTATGTCTTGTTTGAAGAAGTTCAATTGGATATCCCCTATGCCATATTTCGGGAGTATTAGTAACTGATAATGGATCGAAGACATCAGTCTCTGGTTCATATAAATCACATTCAATCGTCTGACCAACTAAAACATTTTCTCCCCACTCATCATAAGGAATATTATCATCATCAACCGTAGCAACAATGTCAGCACCTTGTTGATATGCAAAAACAAATCCAACGTTTCTTCTTTGAATACTTTTCCATCCAATCGTATCTGATAATTGTTGATTAATTGTTTCTTGTATAGAAGGTGATAAGTATATGCAATCAAGGTCTTTATATTCTTGATGTGGTGTTTTTGTGTCTCCAACAACGACCAATGTCCAATCTTTTTTTTGAGAATATTTGATTGTTGCTTCCGTAGGAGAATTAATTGTGGTTGTTACAATATACTTTTTCATTTTAGTCCAATATATCTTTCAATAAATTTTTTTGTTGTGTATTGATTGATTGCTCTATTAAAAGCATTTAAAATAATACCTTGATAATTATCGTAGTTTTGAATAGCATCACTAATAATATACTTCAATTCATCCTCAGTGCTGAAATATAAGAATTCTTTTTCTGGACTAAACCAGTCCTCAATAATATTAAACTGATCTTTATATACTAACATTAAACTTTTACAAAATGCAGCTTCAAAAGGTCTGCTTTTTAATTGAGGGGTATTGTTTGAAACTAGATTATGTACAACACAACATTTTGATTGTGCAATTAGTTGTAGTTTTTCAACATAAGACGTATTTACATTCGTAGTAAGATTCTGAATATTAGAAAAAGAAACAAATCTATAATTAAAATTCCGAATGGAGTTTAAAATAATTTCAACATGCGATCCGTTTGCATATCCAGTATAACTTGCATCATATTCTTTTTTAAAATTTATTGGAATTAAATTTAAATTGAATGGAAAAAATACAAATTCTCTTTTCTTACGATTTGTAATTCGAGGTGGGCATATTGTTAATATTTTTTCAACAGAATTTAAATATTTGTCAGTAGAATCTAAATTCCAAGTTTGTTCTTCTGTTGAAAAAAATATCTTTTTGCTTCCATCATTTTCAAAAATACTGTTATGAGGATGAGATCCAATAAACAATGTCACATCTTCAGCAACACTTTCAAATTCTTCAAAATTAAAAAATCTAATTGGGTCTTCTGCGTAATTATCTGCAAAATTTGATACTACTTTCATTTATTAATCTGTTCGGAGATCCAATTATAAGTCTTACGAATACCTTCCTCAAGAGTTTGTTGATAGTCCCAACCAAGTTCTCTACGAATTACATCGTTGTTTGAGTTGCGACCACGAACACCCAGAGGTCCATCAATATGATTCTTCTCTACAATTTTACCTGAAACTCTAGCAGCAGTCTCGACAAGTTGATTAATTGTTACCATTTCTTCTGATCCAATATTAACTGGTCCAATAAAATCAGATTCCATCATACGACGAGTTGCTTCAATACACTCATCAATATAAAGGAATGAACGGGTTTGTTTGCCGTCACCCCAAACTTCTATGGTGCCACCTTCTTTTGGAAGATATGCAACCTTTCTACAAATTGCTGCTGGAGCCTTTTCACGTCCTCCTTCCCAGGTGCCTTCAGGTCCAAAGATATTATGATAGCGAGCAACACGAACGGGAATGCCATAGTTGCGGTGAAAAGCGAAATAGAGTCGTTCGCTGAAGAGTTTTTCCCATCCGTATTCTGAGTCTGGGTTGGCTGGGTATGCTGATTCTTCACGGCAATCTGGATTATCGGGATCTAATTGATTGTGTTCTGGATACATACACGCAGATCCAGAGTAAAAGATTTTAGTTTTATTTACTTCTTTAAAATCATTAAGTTGTCTCTGTGCTTCAAGGACATTAAGATTAATAGTTGCGGAGTTATGCATAATGTCTGCATCATTCTCACCAGTGAATACAAATCCTGCACCACCCATATCAGCAGCGAACTGATAAATCTCATCAAATGTATCAATGTGTCTACTAGGAACAAAATTATAAAAATTTCTGTATGGTCCTTTGTATTGAATTACTCTTTCAACAAAGGACATATCTCTTAAATCGCCCAAAATAAATTCGTGTGCTTCAGTTTCAGAAAACTCTGGGCGCTTAAGATCTACACCACGAACCCAGTATCCTTCGGATCGCAGTCTCTTTACCATGTGACTTCCAATAAATCCACCAGCACCAAGGACAAGTGCTGTCTTTTTATAATCGCTCATTAAAAATGATAAACTCTGTACTATGTATTATAGAAAAAAAAGAAGTTGTTGTCAAGTTTCCAAATCATAATCTGCAGCAAATGTGTAAATTTTAATATTGTTTATAACTTCAATTTTATCTAGATTTTGCAAATAAAGTTGGCGATAATTTTGAAGTGTGTTTTTTTGATCTTCTCCCAGTTCTTCTTCTATTTCATTCAATTCTGGAGGATGAGTTAAACCATGTTGATGACACCATTGATGTCCCCATTCATATTTTGAATCGTAAGAAATTGGAACATCTATTACACCTAGACTTTTTCCAAATTCATGCAACTCACTTTCATACAAATCAGCAAAAGGTAAAAGTCTTACATAATTTAATTCAAGATCTTTAAGGATGCCAAAAAGAAAAGTTTTCACATTCGCTGTTGATTCAATAATTACTCCATTATAATCTGTCGCAATTTGATGACGTGTTACCGTTGGATTGGGATCAAAAATAGATAAATTATTAAAATTATTTTTAAGCCACTCTACGTGTGCTGCCAAAACATTTTCATCACCTACGTTTGATGCAAATAAAATTTTTACAGGAAGATTTGTTTTAGCAGCGATGGTTGAACAGACGAATGAACAAATATCACTAGAAATTTCGACAACTAATGATTCCAAATTATTAGATTCTACATATGATTTTATCCAAGAAACTATTGATGTTTCGAGTTTTGAATAATCGATAATAAAGTCTCTTTGTACCATGATGGTTTTAAGTGTATATAATAGTTATACAAAAAAGGAGGTCAATAATGACCTCCTTAGAAATTCAGGCTCGCCACCAATTCTTTAACTGGAAATTGGAAACCAGGCGGGAGAGAATCCCATCCGCACCAACTGCCCTTGAGAGAGGCAGTAAACTCATAATAGGGTCATTTTGACTCCACCACCTAGTTTGACTGAACTAGGAAAAGTTGTGCCAACTTTGATATCTCGGAAATACCGAAGAAAGCACATAGGAATAATACATCCCAAAGTTTAAGTTTGATAGCAAAAGGAATTGTCAGAAGTCCTCCAATTACTTTTAAACTCAAACCATATTTAAAATCCCCCCATAACATAGTTTGATAACCAATGATGAGAAGAAAGTTCCCAAGATATCTTAGGGCACTTGTTTTAGACATAAGGGGTTTGCTCCCGACCAGTGCGCTTTTATAGTCATCCCGAGACTATGTATAGTGTCTGTAAGCAGGCACACCATCTGAATCCAACCATTTAGCATATTCAATGTCCTCCATAGCAGTCAGACATTGCATTTGATTGTCAAAGAGATAAATGTCATTCCAACGTTTGGTATAAAAATCTTTCTTTTGTAACCTATAATCTGGTTTGCCATTAATCTCAAGAATACCGACTTCAACAAAACGGTATCCCTCACGTTCCATAAGAACTTTAGGAAGTCTTGTTATCATACCTCAACAGTTTCAAGATCACCAGCGACATACTCCATAAGCATTTCATAGTCATCAAGAGGATCACCAGAAAATACCACCCCTTCATTTTCATAGAAGCGGCGAACCTTTTTATAAAGTTTCGGATTCTTTACATCAAGGTAGAAATCACCGTTAGCAGCAAGACGGAGAGTGCTAACATCTTTCTTAAACTTTTGAATCAGAGACATTGTTTTGAATTGTTACCTTAGTATTATAAGGGTTGTTGGGTGTTTAGTCAAGTGTGCCAGTCAGGAAACTGGACAGTCGGGGTGAAAGGATTCGAACCTTCGACCTCCCGCTCCCAAAGCGGATGCGCTAGCCAAACTGCGCTACACCCCGTCACCACCGTTATTTATTTTGGTGTGTAATCATTATACCTATGATGGGGGCAATGGTCAAGCCCGCCCCGCAAAGACCTAACCAAACTGGACTACCTGCTAGTGCTTCTATGAGATGGAACATTAGTATCCCCTCCAAGTTTTAAATTCGTAGTAAAAATATTGATCTAGAATAAAACTATCTAACGGGGCATTTTCTTCTCTCTGTGCCCACTCAAGGCAAAAATCTATA
>Ga0194115_10003529_pt1 | contig 17533 bp, 21 predicted proteins | sample TA2MahsurfametaG_3_FD_148656 | JGI IMG/M metagenome (GOLD analysis project Ga0194115, IMG submission 148656) | Freshwater microbial communities from Lake Tanganyika, Tanzania - TA2015002 Mahale S4 surface | ecosystem: Environmental > Aquatic > Freshwater > Lake | place: Tanzania: Lake... | reverse complement strand
CTGAATCTGTTGATTTGTTGATTGCTGCAAGTTTCTCGTTATACTTCAGGTCTGCCTCAATCTTCTTCTTAGTAAATTCATCATACTTAAATCCTTCTTCGTCTAGTTTTTTCTTGATAGCTTCTGCATTAGCTTCAAATTGTCTAGCAGCTTCTTTATCAGCTAAAGATTTGTTATATGAATCCAAGTTACCCGTTGCACTTGCAAATGCTCTACCAACAAATTGTATTACTTTTGCTAAACCTTCAAATATAGGCATAGCTACAGCCGATATAATATTTACAACTGTTTCCATTACAGCACCAAACGCATCAGTAACTTTATTTAGTATTGCCATGCCTTCTTTGGTCTGTGTAAGAGCTTTATATAGTCCTAAGAAAACAAGACCAATAGCAGTTATTACTGCAACAACTGGATTTGCTAAAAAGAACTTAAACGCATCATCCACACCCTTCATTGCCTTACCTACAGCACCAGCCGGGCCAGGTACAGAAGCAAGTGAGTCTCCAAACTTTTTAGATTGAGTATTAGTCTTTTCAAAAGTATCTTGAAGTTCATCTAGATCTTCTCTAAGTTTTTTAATAGAAGCAGTATCTCCAGCTTCAACTGCTTTTTGTAAAGCAATCTTAGTTTCACGAATCCTTGTCTGGAGTTTTACAAATTTCTCACCAGCTTCATCTACTTCCTGATCATTAACTTCTACATCAACTTTTACTTTTTTAGCCATTTCAATATGCTTTTTCTTTTTCTAAGTTTAAAGTAGCCATTAGCTATCTTTATATTCCTAGAAGTAGTTATTGTTTCTTTTGGTAGTTGACGTAACAAATAAATTGTAGATTCTATATCTATGTTGTTATAAATCATTATGACATTGTTTTTACATTAGTCAAATAAACATTTGTACCATCAGTTAGAAGGGACAAGATATCTATCCTACCTGAACCAGATGATGGAGTATATAATGATCCAGTTGCTTGTTTAACATTTGATGAGAAACTAGCTGTAGCAGCAGTAGCAGTTGTTACTACAATATTCGCTGTACGAGCAGTTCCTATATTAGTTATATTAAAGAATGTTCTTCCATTTGCATTCAAAGTTACAGTATATAAACCGGCTGTATTTAAGTCTATAGAACATGTACTAGAAGCAACTGATCCTGAAAATAAGTTTTGTTGTGCGGATCCTGTTACAATTAAAGATCCTGAAATGATAGCAGATCCTGTATGAGGAAAAGCTGAGCTACCACCGGCATTTAATGCAAACGAAGCCGTAATAGCAAAAGAAGAAGTAAGTACACTATTAGATCCGTTTGGACCAAATACATTTGAACCTGTTACAAATGATGCAGTCTGTGCAAAAGAAGATGAAACTGCATTTTGTACAAAGGATGCTGTTTGTGCTAGTGTAACAAAGGATGCTGTAGCTACTGTCATACTAGAAGTCTGAGGAGCCAGTATAGAACTACTGATCCAGTCATTATTTAATGATCTTACTGTAGCTGCCGTAATAGCATTTGCACCATTTGTTGTATATGTGGCATTCGATGCCGATGTCAGTTGTATCTGCGTAAATATGGCCATTTTTATTTATTTATCTGTTATTATAACTACTCTTAGCTAAAATCATTATTAAAGTCATCATTGAAATCACCTGCCACTGGTGCCGGACCTGGAGGTACTATTGGCGTTGGTAGAACGTTAAACAATTGTGCGGCAACCGAATCTTCAATAACTGGACCAAGTAACTGTACAAGACATTCACCTGTTGTTAGGTTGTAATCATTTATAGCTCTTATATGATAGTAATTTCCTCTAAATTGCGCAAGATCATTAAGCTCTATCTCGAAATAATCTGCTAGAGGTATTACTGCAGAAGCATTTACTAATCTAGTTCTTGGATTATAAAGAAGATCAATGTACTTTGACCAAAATGATGTTATCAGACTTTCTTGAGGAATCGCACCAAACCTAGAAGATTCTTCATTGTTGAACAAAAGGCTTCTTGAACCTGATGTTGGAAATGATCCAGTAATGACATTATAGTTATCAAAATAAGGGTATACTGTAAATGAACTAGCAGTTGCTGCTGTAGAAGTACTAGGAATATATTCTATGTAGTATTCACTAGAACTAATCATTCCGTTAAAAAACATTAGTCTAGGTTGTACTCTAGTAGGTGCATAGTTTTCGTCGCCTATAAAAATTGGAATAGACACAGGAAGAAATGATCCTGAAGATTGTACATCTGGTTGGGGTGAACAGTCTCCTTCGTTAATAATCTGGTATAGATTAGTATTACTTGTTACTGGGTAAGTCGACGAACAAAAATAAACATTCTCGTACTGATTATTAAGAGTTTGAGATGTAAGTATTCCTGTAAAGCAATCATTCCATTCTACAAATAGATAATTGTCCGGGTCATAATTAATTACATTGTAAGTATTACACTTAGTTCCAGTTGCACTAGAACCAGAAAATCCTGTAAATCCTATTTGAGCTAAGGGTCCTGACCCTACTACTGTTTGAACGTCAAATTCACCTTGACTAAAGAAAGAACCTGTATCTTGAAAAAAAGACTGGCCAAAGGTTCTATTATTCACTTGTTTGAATACTGTACTTACATAGTCTGAATCTTGAATATCAGAGAATGATAATATATTGTATGCTAAATTATTAGCCGGAACAATTTCTATTTTATCATTTAAGTTAATATACTCATTAAAATTTCTGACAGTACCATCTAAGTACCAATCATTAAAAGTTTCTACTATAAATTGATCTGGGGTTGTTCTGTCCTCATAAATTACAAGGTTGAACTTCTTTTGTATTGCTCTGATAAAGTCGATCAGGCGTATCCCACGTTTACCAAATGGCATATTTAGAGGAACATCAAAGACTAGACCATCACCAGCTTGACGGACTTGTAATATTTCCAGTGAAGTTGTTTGCCTAGCATCTTCAGGATTCAATGTTACCGTAAAGTTATTGACGCCTTGAACAGCGTATTCTATCTTTATTTTAAAGTCTCCGATTGGTAGTGTTGGTGTATTTATCCTTTCTGTTAATACATAAATCTCATTAGTTGTAGTGGAACGATTTGCTCTGACTGTATCTAAAAAATTATTTAGGTTTGATAGTGATTGACTAGCAATTAAACTACCTCCAGAATTATAATAGTATAAAGTAAATGCAGGCATGCCGGAACCTGCTCCTGAACCTGTAACTCTGAAACTTAAAGTTAAGTCACACTGTAGTTTTGATTCAACTTGTTGATTATATAAAGTTGGAGTTCCAATAGTAACAAGATTATTAAAATCGTAATTGATAGTATTGAAAGCTAAATCTGATTCTACAAGTGCCGATAAAACAGTTTGGTTAGATCCTGTTTCATTTGTTACTTTAGCTTGACCAAATGTTTCTAGGTCAAATTCATTATATAAAGGATATCTTTTATTAGCATTTAAGAAAACGTATATATCGTCTATAAATGCTTGTTCCATAAATGATCCAGTATAAGTAAATCCACACTTGTCAAATATGGCATCGAAAATTACTTTTAGCTTCATAGCTGGCTTATAGTCTTGTACGACCATAGCATCTTCAGGGTCATCTATCCCCACGCCTTCTTGAGTAGAATATTGAATTCTTTGACCATAGTCAGCCATTGGATAGACGACGTCTCCAGAAAATAAATTAAGATTCCAACTAGAAGTAATATTAGCAGCAGATGATGTATGATTGTAGCTGGATAAATTACTTAAGTCATTTAAGAAAAATCTAGTAGCATCAACCGAAAAATTACTTATGGCTCCAAAGATATTTACTTCGTAAGAATCTACAAACTTATTCTCAAGAACGTTTACTTTGACTAAATTTAAATAGCCGTTTACTAGAAAGACACTACCAAAATCAAGATAACAAAATACTCTTTGGTTAGTATTGAAAAGATCTGGTTCATAAACACTTATATCATAATAATGTTCAAAAAAATCATTATTTGTTTTAGTACCTGGAAGTGTTATAGTTCTAGTAAATGTACCAGGTACTGCTGCTATATCAAATAGATCTGTAATGTTATTACTTATCTTAATATCTTCATTTGCAAAAGTATCTAATATTACTTCTGAAGATAAAGTATTTCCTGCAACGAGTCTAAACTTGTATCCTTGAGTTGTAGTAACCGACATATTAAATAATCAATTTAAATGGTTGGCCAACATCAAAAGTAAATGTATACTGAACTAGTTTATCGTTTACGCCTGTCTTGAATGTTATATCATTCGTCTTAATAGTCAGTGGTTTTACTTCGTTATTTGGTTGATCATAGTACCAATAAACTTCGTCAGTTACTAGTAGTTGTTTAAATATATCATTATAATCTTGACTTATATAATCAGAGTTTACAGTAAGAGTTTCGTTTGAATCAACTATATATCTCTGAGTAGCTGTTTGATACTCGTTATAAGAGAGTGTAGTAGAGTCCCAAGTACCTAATTGTGGTTGGTAAACTCTTTGAGTTGTTTCAAATGTTTCAATATGCTTCTTATAGAAATTAAAGAAGTCAAACTGACCGTATCTATTTTTCCATACTATTTTAACAGGATCATAATAGAAAGGACAATCTATTTTGTAATTAATTTGACTAGATTCACTAGGTACTAAAAATATGTCTTTAGTGTTTATTTTGTAAGAAGTTAATTCAGCTCCGCCTGTTATAAAAGGAAGCGGGAATGAAGATTGACTAGGTGCAGCTGGAATCCTACTAATGTATCCGAATGTACTTCCTGTAAGAGATCCAGCAAATATTTGTGCTAATAAAGCTTGATGTGTACTTCCATCTGAATAAGATCCTGTATATTCTGCTCCGAGTTGTGCTGATTTTCTTTTATAAACACTAATCCATCCTTTATCATCTTTAGTTACAGATTGACTAACAGGCCCAGATGTCATCATTGGCCAGTAGACAGTACTAGCACTTGGGAATTGATTGATCGGTTCAGGAAATACACCATAACCATCTATTGCATTATATATACCAGAAGTTACAACAGATCCTGATTGAACAGAGCCAGAAGTAAAATTATAGTTAAAGCTAGCTGAAAAATTTAAGACAGAACTAGAAACTTCCCATGCAAGATCATTTAATTTAGCATTTAAGAATCTACCTACATCAAATATACCGGCACCGGATGAATTAGGAAATTTTCTGAGTGCGTATTGAGTAGCTGAACCTGAGTTAGCTTCACTACCTGTCCAAATACTTAATTGACAAGTGTAGTAAAAACTTGAGCTTTGAAATGCTGCATTAGTTACTGAGAATACTACTGGACTCTGTGCTAAACTTAGACTTGGTGGAAGTTGTAAAAATGTAGTTGCTGTTGGCATTATTTCTTTAATTATACAGAATTATAACACCAAATTTAAAAACTATACAACTATTCTCTGGATTCAATTAGAGCCTCGATATCAGACTCAATTGTTTGGGCAACTGCTTCTTCAAGTTGATACTCTAAGTCGTTCACAGCTTGATCTATTGCGTCCTGGTAAAAGGGAAATGCCTTTATACCATTCTTCTTTATGCCATAGGCTATTGCCCAACCTCTTTGTTCGTTAGATATGAATCTACCTTTATCGTCTCTGAATTGTTCTAGACCTTTTACTTTAGCCCATTGGATTAAAGGACCAACAGGCGGCATAATACCTTTTTTCCTACCTGACTCTACATATTCTCCATAATCTTCATAGTAAAAGATTACGCCTCCTTTTGGGTCTACAGAGTAAGAAATAGAATTGTAAAGCTTACCTGTTACTTTCTTATTCTTTTGTAAAAGATTTAGTTTAGCTTGGCTGACTACTTGACTTCCCCATTTATTATAGACATTATATAATTCAGGTGACATTATATATTACAATTGTCTATACCACCTCTGGCTTCCGAGGCTGATAAAGTAAATAAACAATTACTTGGATTGTAAGGTACTTGTATATTCAAATTAGCACCAAAACCGGCCAACATATTATCGAATCTTTGTTGAAATGGTGTAAGAGTTACATCAGTCAGAATATTATATTCTAGAGCATCAGGATTATTTTGTATATAAACAACTATGTCAGATAAAGTAGCTTGACTAGTATTTAAAACGTCTATTAAGTTAGTAATTCCTTTGTAGTTCTTTGTTATACTATTATATGAACCAGATGAATCTTGTGTAATATCTGTAACAATATCCATAACTAAAAGTGTACAGTTATATGTCATCAGGGCTTGAGTCCCAATAGTAGTGTTATTGAGAATCAAATGTGCCAGTGGAAATAAAGTTTGTTTTGCAGTATCTACATCTTCTATTTCACCATATGTAAAAGTCTCAATGTTTGGGTGTTGTAAACAAAGAGTGTTAAAGAATTGAGTGAAACTATAAAGGGTTTGCATTAGAATCTTTTATTTTTGAGTACTGAGTTCTTTTTTACACTAACTTGATTTTGAACTACATTTTTCTTCTCTAGTATTTCTTTTATATACTTTTGAAGTTTCTCTATATTCTTACTTTTAGGTGAATAACCTAAATATACTTTTTTATCCATATCTCTCATCATAGTACCCACCCACAGGTGTATTGTTGTCCTTTGTCGGGATACACATTATCTAATTTACCATTAGATTGGTTATATTCTGGATAAAGATTATTATTTGCTATCAAGTAAGTAACTAACCTTTCAGCATAAAATTGTGCTGTTTGTAGTTCTTTTTGAAGTAAGAAGTCAATGTCTTGTTTTGAAGGAAGTTGTGCCTGTTCAGAAACATTTCTATAGATAGCACCATTTGCTACATTGTAGCTTAAAAACGGAAGTGCTTCTACAAAACTATAGTGTACTAAAGTATCTACGATATATTCATCGACCAATAGTTTGTAATTTCCTGCTAGAGAACCTGATACAATATCATCTTGAAGCTTATCATAAAGTACAGTACCTAAAGTTAATAGTATATATTTGTCTTGACTAGTCTTAACAAATGGAATAATCTTTTCTGGGTCTATATTTCCACCAACATAAGCTCTCTTGATTATGTCGTTTCTAGTTATGAATAATACGTTCCTACTCATTTTATTTTGTTATTTCGTAATTATGCTCTAATGCCCAACTATTCCAATCTTGTTTAGAGAATGCTTGAGGAGTTGGTCCTTCTACATAACCAATAGTTTCATTTGGATTATCTGTATCAACATCTCCTTCATTAGGATCTGGTTCTACACCTTCAAGATCTGGTACTTCATCCGGGTTTTCAATAATTTCTTGAGCTTGTTTAGCACCTGCATCTTCAGTAAGTTCTGCCAAGAAACCAAACGGAATTAGTGGAGCAAAATAATAACTAGATCCATCTACTTCATTATATTCTATAATTCCTTGAATTGCTTTAATTATTTGTTGTTGCATTGGTTGAATTACCATCGCATAGAATATTTCGTAAGCAACTTTCAACTCGTCAGCATTTGAAGAAAAACCAGCAGCAGTCTTGATACCAAATAACATTTGGCTTGTTACTCTATGTGCAAGCATTATCTTTCTAGAAGCCTCTTCAGCAATAAAATCATATTGTTGATGTAGATTCTCTGGCCTCAACATTTCTATAGTTGTCTTAGATTCTGGATTTTCATTGAAACTCAAAATAAATTTACCGGCATTTGTAGTCCCGGAAAACTTAGAAGCAATAGAAGTTTCAAGTAGGTACTGCTCTTCAACTGGTGGAAGTCCTCCATTAAAGTTGATGATAGTACTTGGCATGAAGTTATTAAGGATATTGTTGATATGTAAGTTACCAATTTCCTCTTCTACAGCGGCATATTGGATACTTGAATAATAGTCTGGAATACCGTAATAGAATTTGCCTGGTGAGTATTTTCTCAAATAGATGATCTGTACATCATTTTCGTATTCGTCTTGACCAAACGCGGGTATGCGCGTCACAGGCGATTTACGGTTAGAGAAGTCAGCAGAATACAAATATCCTGGTATTTCTCCTTTCTCGTTTACTTTTTCTGCACGAAGTGTATCAACCGGTAAATGATAGAAGTTTTGAATCTTACTCCTGTCTTCATTGAATACACATTGAATGGCAGCATTACCAAACATTTTGTAGTCATAGACAATCTTCTGTATTTCATCTTCAGTCGTCAACTTATAAAGATAATCTTCAAACTCTTCGCCATCACGACTCTTTATACCTTTACCATATATCAAGTCTGTAGTACCATCTATACATGCTTGGTTAGTAGGTGAAGTTTCATATCTCTTGATTAGAGTCTGAAAGAAGTCGTCTTGACCATCTATACCAATTTCAACATGTTGTTTACGTCCTTTGGTTTCCGTAACTTTAGGCAAGATATATCCTCCAGATAGATTAACTACCTTTACAGTACTTGGATTTGTTTGTTGTTGTTTTTTAGTTGCCATGTTTATAGTAATTCAAAATTATTAGGTGAAACTTCATTAGAAACTCCAGACAAATTAATATTCACTTGACTATATCCACCGTCTGGAAAATACTGTCTTTGCTCTATTATAACAGTACAATCTTCATTATCTACTAAACCAAAGTTATCTTCACAAGTAATTAAAAAATCATCTTGCTTTTGATATTGGCATGGTCCAAATTCACTTCCTGATATTTGAGGAGTAGTCAAACTAAGATACAAATCAAAAGTATCTAGATAAGCTTGTTGTGAAGGTAATATTAATGTTTGCATATTAATAAAGTATATATTCGTTATTAGATCCAGTATAACTCAAGAATGGTTCAGAGTTTCTTACAATTGCTGACTGAGTAGTAGGAAGTAATTCACCTCTATAGATTACACTACAGTCTGTAGATCCTGAAAGTTGTATGACTTCCATATCATAAAAATGACTAGCACTTAGATTCAAACTTGCAGAAATATTCATGAAGTCAAATGAATCGTAAGACGCAGTAACGTTTGTGAATGAAAGTTCTTTATTTGTTTCTTTGTCTGTTACTTTAAGCCTAACTTTCAATGGAGTAACTGAACTAGCCGTGGGCATTGTTCTAACTCTCAAGAACTGTACTGAACTGGTATTGGGAAGGATTACAATCATAATATTTGTATCAATATTATAACTACAGAATCATCTTTCATTTACTTTAGAGTCTTCCTTGACCACGATAGTTTCTTTCACTGCGATCATGTTTATTATAGGTTTTTCTACTACGACCTTTCTTACGTTTACCAAATGAAAGTTTAGTTGTTTCTAATTTTGTTTTAAGTGCCATACTTTTTGATTTAAAAAAAAAGCTCTACCTAGAAATAGATAGAGCCTTTGAAAATTTGGATATGAGAAGTCTCTTTTAGAGACGGATGTCCATTAAGAGTTTGTACCGTAAGTTATTGAAGGTGCGTTACCAACACCAGCAAAAGGATTCGCTACAGTAGAACCTGAGATAAAGTTAGCAGGTAGAAATTCTTGACCGGTAAACACTGCAGTATAGCCATACAAGTCACCGTATGCTTGACCCGTTACAATTGTACCGGCAGTCATATCAGCTCCTTGATCTTTACCAACTAACAATGCGTCACCGTTTCTAGTATGAACAATGATCTGAGGGCGGCTATAAGCAAGGAGTTTAAATTCCTTAGTTGCAGTCGCTTCTAACTTCTTAAGAGTAAGTGATAACTCTTGATTAAAGAAGGTAGTGCCATTGTCACGGCTAGTATTTACAGTTTCAACATAGCCATTTGCGCCTTTTAGTTCGTACTTGAAAACAGTAGTACCAGAAGGGAATGATGTGACTACATCATTTGCATTTAGTGTAAAGCTCGCTGTAGTGTAATTCAAGAAGTAAGCTGCCTGTAAACCCGCAATCGAGTCTTTACAAGGTTCGTTTCTTCCTAGTGTAATATTACAAGCCATTTTATTTTAAATTTATTGAAGTTAATTAATGATATACCGATTAGCTGAATTGATATACGATGTCAGAACCGAATCCGAACTGAACACCTGCAGTATATCTCATGATGATTCTCACGTTCTGTGATCCATCAAGATCAGCCATATCAAGTACTTTAACTTCATTCTTGTCACTCAACAAAGCTGTTCCAAAGAACAAGTTTGATTTTTGAGCAGCTACTACACCTACATTAGCTAGACCAGGACAATGCAACAAAGGAATACCTTGGAAGTCCATTGGTTTCAATCCAATAACAGTTTGGTTGTTGTAGCCATTTGCAAAGCTAGAACCACCACCAACTGCAGTTTGGAAAGCTTTCATAGTTGCAGTAGAAACGTAGATAGCGAGGTCTTCTTTTCCGTAAACAGCGTTAGGGATAAGATCAACTACACCTTGAAGTGCAGAAAGAACTGTAGAAGAACCAGTGATAGATCCACCGTGGCCAGAACCAGAGATAACTCCAGAACCAGCTGTTCTGAACAATGAATCAAAAGAAGCAAATTGACCGTTAGTAGCACTTGAACCAGTCCAAATGTTTTGCTCGATCTTTTGAGCAACCTGAGCAGCAACTTGACCGATCATAAATTCAGTAAAAGAAGCAGGGAGATTGTCAAATACAGAGATACCCATTTCGATAGCTTCCCAGTCAGAACGAAAGTCTTTCTTACAAAGTTGCAAGTTAACTTGGAATTCTTCTGGCTGAATGATAGCTTCAGTCAAAGTTACAGTTGAAGTAGCATCAAAATCACAAGTTGCATCTTTGATAGCATCAGTATTTGCATACTTCTTGATTACTTCTTTGTACTTAATGTTTGGTTTGATAGTGATATACTCACGATCAAGAGTTGGCGCAGATAAAAGCGCTGCAGCAATGTACTTACCAGCGAACTGACCAGAGTACGTACTAGTAATGTTAGTAGTTGTTGCCATTTTTAATAATTAATTTATGTTTATAATTAGAATTTAGAATTTGCCATTTTAGCAAATACTTTGTTTATTGAATTTTCTTGTTTAGAATAATTTACAAGTGGCTTGTCGAATGGCTTAGCTTCTTCGATAGGAGCTCCTGTAAATTTCTTTTGACTAGTCATGTTTTGCTTATAAGGTCCACCATCATTTGGTTTAGCATCACCACCTACACCAACACCACCTTTAAGGATGTCATCTACTTTGGCTTCTTGGTTAGAAGATACAAGACCTAGTTCTTGCATTTTCTCATACATGTATTTCATGTTTTCTTCTTTCTTGAAAACATTTGCAATATCCTCACGAAGTTGTTTTACTTGAGCTTCAAGTGAATCAAGGCGACTAGCCATATCTTCTGGTTCTTGCATAGATACTTTTTCAGCATCTTCTTTTTTGTCTTCTTCTGGTTTAGGTCCTTTAACTTCTACTTCATCAGCAAGTTCTTTTGGATCTTTTTCCTTTTCTAGATTTTGTTTCATTTCAATTTGTTTTCCAGGTTGAGGTTGTAATTCTATAGCAATCATTACTCCACCTTTAGTTTCGATGTTGAATAATTTACTACCGTTTTCAGTTGGTACAAAGATTTTATGTACAGCGTCAGGTGCTAGAGACTTATTACCATCATCATCGATCACGAAAAGTAAGTGACCAACACTGAAATCATCTGTAGCAACAGCTGGACCATCTTGAAGTTTTGCATATGAATCTCCAGCAAGTTTAACCTCTTTAGAGTCAACTCCAACTAGAGAAGCAATTTTGTTTATGATTGTTTGGGCAGTCATAATGTTGTTTTGTGTAATTATAAAATTAAGAGTATATTTTCGCTTTGTTTTTATGAAACAGGATAAGTAATAATAACTATACCAGATCCACCTTTTGCACCGACTCCATTTTGTCCGGCGTCATTTGCAGTAGCACCACCACCTCCGCCACCTCCAGTTCCTTCTTGACCAGCATTACCAGCACCTGATGCACCACCACCTCCGTTTCCACCTCCTCCTGAACCACCTACTCCACCTGCACCTGGACCTATATTTACATATCCACCGCCGCCACCGCCGCCTCCATAAAATTTAGACGTTCCATCTTGAAGTGTAAATGCTTTACCAGCACCACCGGCTCCTCCATTTGATCCAGCAGGATTGTTAAATCCTTTTTGTGCGGCACCACCACCTCCGGCTCCTCCTCTTTGGTTACCAGTAGCAAGTCCACCATCGTTTCCTTGATCACCAAAAATAGCTGAACCAGATGAAGTTGTACCACCACCTCCAGATGCACCAGATTGAGCAGCATTACTACCACTACCACCAGTAAACGCAATTACTGGACCAGCTTGTTCAAATATGAAAGCTGGAGTAAATGAAGATGTTTCTGGAGTGCCTAATCCAGTTGTTCCACCTTTACCAACTATAATTGTATAAGTGTCTGGACCTTGAGGATTTTGTTTTAATTCATATGATGCTGTATAGTTTACACCACCAGCACCACCACCATTACCTCCAGTTCCACCAACAAGACCAGCTTGACCACTCGCACCGCCACCTACAACTAATACTTGTGCCGTGATCTCACCATTTAAAATTCTAAATGTTTGAGGGGCAGTTGCGCCAGAAGATGAAACAAATGTATGACTTAAATAATTTATACCGCCTGATACAAATGAAGCAGTAATACCACCTTCAGCTGCAAAGGGATTCAACTTAACATCTCTGGATACTTCACTAATATTCAGATTTACGTTGAGTATTGGCATTTTATTATTTTAATGCTACGATAGATCTTGCACTAGAGCCAGAATCAACTGCTGTATAAAGTCCAGGAATGAATCCAGAAGCAGATACGAGAGTAAATACTGAACCATCAACAGTTGTACCAGTCAATGATCCGATACCACCTACATAAAGTCCACCGGCCACTCCAGGGAAAGAGTATGGAAAGTTTGATGTACCAGTTGCTCCACCAAGACTAAAGTTAGATGAACCAGAAGTAATAAAGACTTCATTTCCCATTACTCCAGCATTTGATGAACTTAGAATCAAATTAGAGGTTGCACTGCTAGCAGAAACTACTAAAGATGCAGAAGCATTAAGGAACTGAGCGATGTTAGCCACAGTAGCATTCACGTTCGCTCCAATGGCGATATGGAATGTACCTGCAACATCACTAAAACTAGCTGTAGCTTGATTAGAAGATGTAAGTACAAAGTTTGTAGCCTCGTCAAAGAAGTTTGTTAAAACGAAAGATGCAGTATTGGCAGCAATACCAGTAAAGCTAATAGAAGCAGTAGCAAATGAAGTATTAGTTGCACTGTAAATACCGATAGAACGTCCACCAGAAAACTGAGGGTTGGTTACGTATGTTTTTATATTATCTAATTTCATCTTGAGATATCTTTAATATTATAATGATTTATTTTCTTTTCATTTCTTTTTTTAGACTATCTACCAACATATTGGATTTTGTTAGTCCACGACGGTATTCTTTGTCTCCAATTAAACTAATATTCATTTGTTGATAGCATATAGCTGCTGCTTGGCCTTCTTGATCGTATTCTTCTATTATTTGACTTATACAACGAGGCAAGAATTCACTCTCTTTTTCTCCTTTCCTAGGTTTAGGAATTGGCATTTTATTTAAGATTTTTAGGATTTACAATTTGTTCTGTACAAGATGTTGCAAACTTTTCCATATTATATAACGGCCCTTTTACTTCCTAGTACGTAGTCTAGATTTGCCTGCAATTCATTTACTAGTTTATGGTGTGTATTTACTTGTGCTTGTGTTAAAAATTGACCAATTGATGTATATTGAAATCCTTTTGGACTTCCTGCAACTACAGTATTACTTGTTTGTAATAATGATCCTACTCCAAATTTAAAATTACTTTTTAATGTTGAATTATAACTTGTATTAGAATATCTAGTAGTTCTAACATAAAATTCACTTACATTTCCTGTTGTATTTCCTTGTACATGAAATAATCCAGTATTAATATTACCTCCAACACTTATGAAATTATTACCATTTATAGCTGCAAGTACTTCTGTTGGAGTTCCTCTTCCCGTTACAATGTATACGTATTCATTAGCTCCATCATAACATGCAGCATCTACAGTATCATTTACTTTAGAAGAAGTAGTATAAAGTGATATATGATAAGAAGCTGATATTTCTGTTTCACCTCTTGCTGGAGTTACAAATGTATCTGTACCTGAATTTTTCCATCCGTTTATACTTCCTGTGGATGTATTATTGATATAAGTGGCAACAGAAGCTGAAGTAGGAGTAACTAAATTAAAACTAAACTGAGCTCTTGCTCCAGCATTATCTGTTTTATCAGTCATGAATGGATAAAGAAAATTTATCTTATTCCATATATCAGCATCTTTTAGATTGCTTACAAAATTAGACAACATTCTAAGTCCATCAGCATTTTGATATCCTGTAGCTTGAGACCAATCATAAACATTAGAATCAAGTCCTTTATAAAATGAAGTTGCTACAAACATAAATTATGATAAAGTTTTTATAGCTGATAAAAAAACACTTGCTGTATCAAAAGAAACAAACGATAAAAGATCTACTTTACCAGATCCAGAAGACGGTGTATATAAAGAACCAGTTGGTTGTTTTACGTTACTACTGAATGATGCAGTTGCAGCAAGTGTTCCACCAGTTGTCAATAATAGATTTACAGTTTGACCTGCTTTTATATTTGTTATATTAAAGAATGTTGATCCAGAAACAAGTGAAGTAAAGAAGTTACCATTTCTAAAGTCTATTGAACATGTTGCTGAACTAATAGATCCAGAGAATACATTACCACTAGCTGATCCTGTTACTATCAATGATCCTGAAATTACTGCAGAACCAGTATGTGGGAATGCTGCTGCACCAGCATTTAATGCAAATGAGGCAGTTACCGCAAATGAAGATGTTAATACACTATTTGCTCCATTAGGTCCGAATACTCCAGAAGAAGTTACTCTAGATGCAGTGGCAGCAGTAGTAGCAAAAGAAGCACTTGTTGCAAAGCTAGAAGAAACCGCTTGCAGTACAAATGATGCAGTCTGTGCAAAAGAAGCAGTTGTTGCAAAGCTAGAAGTTATAGCAAAAGAGGCACTTAAAAGTGATGCAAATCCACTAAGTCCAGTACCAGAACCTGTTATAGCAAATGGAGGTTTTACAAATAGATTACCTGATACTACCAATCCTCCTTCTATGCCATCAACAAAAAGTGGAACTGATAAAGGTGTTACTGGATCAAATAAAGAAAGACTTCCTGTTATTCTTAAGTTTTGTCTTAGTGTACTATTAGCAATAAAGCTAGCAGTTTGAGCAAATGAGGAACTTTGTACTGTTCCAGTTAAAAATGAAGCAGTAGTAGCAAAAGAAGCACTTACAGATGAAGAAGCAAAGTTACTTGATAAAGCAGTCATTGCTATTGCAGCTAGATTAGCGTCTTGAGCAAAGGAAGCTGTAGTTGCAAAAGATGAACTTGCTACATTAGAAGAAAATGATGCAGTTACAGCAAATGAACTACTTATAGCAAATGAAGCTGTTGCTGGTACATTTGAAGCAAAACTTGCTGTAGTAGCAAAAGATGAAGACAAAGCTTGACTAGCAAATGAAGCAGTACCTAATAGAGATCCTGTCAAACCTCCTTGGAAGTCTGCAGATCCAGTTACTTTTAATGGACCAGTAATTACATTTACAGTTCCAAAAAGTGTTTGTGTATCGTTTGCAGCATCACCAAAAATGTTAGATCCTGATGAATATATTATTGAACTTGATTGGAATTCTACATTTAAGAATGCTACTGAAGCAGTTCCTGTAATCTGGACATTAGATGCCGTTACACTATTAAATGTAGCATTAATATTATTTTTGATACTTAAGGCGTGTGAAGCTGTTTGTGCAAAAGAAGCAGTTAAAGCTTCTAAAGCATAACTTGAAGTTGCTGGTACATTTGATGCAAATGATGCAGTTACAGCATGAGAAGCACTTATTGCAAATGAAGCCGTTGCTGTAGGATTAAAGTTCAAAGCAAAAGAAGCAGTACTACTAAATGAACTACTAACACTATTTTGTACGAAGCTAGCAGTCTGAGCATTTTGTACAAATGAAGCAGTCAAAGCATTAGAAGCAGTAGTTGCCAAAAATGAAGTTTGAGCAAATGCAGCAGTTACAGCGTGTGATGCTGTTATAGCTAATGAACTAGTTAAAGCAAATGAAGCTGTAGCTAAAGGATTAAAGTTCAAAGCAAAAGAAGCTGAAGTAGCAAAAGCAGCAAATGACGCAGACTCAATAGAACCTGATACAAATGAGGCTGTAAGAGCAAGTGATGCTGTACCTACTTGCATAGACCCTGTTTGTACTACAAAAACTGTCGAGTCTGTCCAGTCGTCATTTAATGATCTTACTGTAGCAGGTGTAATTGAACCTACTGTATTATCTATATAGGTTGTATTCGATTGCGCTTGTATCTGGGCTCTAGTTTTAACAGCCATTTTCTAAATAAGTTTATTGATAAAAAGGTCCGAATGCTTGTTGATTAAAACCTTCTGACCATGGATTTTCTAATAATTGTTCTCCGTCTCCGTATATATCTCCAATACCTTGATTAATCAAATATCCTTTACAACATTTTCTAGAGTAAGTATGTTTGTCGGCACAAAGGCAGGCCATTAAACCGTTTCTAGGTACTGCTAGACCATAGGAATATTTCATGTCTAGAGGAATATCTCTGAACCCATTCATGTAACCAGCTTGAGAAACTCTTCCTTTACTGAAATATGGACGCTTATTATTAGGTTTCGGCATGAAGTTTATTCTGATATTATAACTCAGAATTTCTTATTCATTTTTTACGAGTCCTTTATTCATTTGTTCTTGCTGTACTTGAGTTAAGTCTTTCTTGTAGTCTAAGAATGTAAGTGCAGTATGAATATTCAATCTAGTTACTTCGTCAAACTTTAGTACGTCGTTATCTGCTAGAACTGCAATTGTGGAGTAAAGTCCCCATTTTCTTTGAAAGTGGCTAACAGTTTCATAATCTTTGGATCCAGCTTCTCCTTTTGTAGGTTCTTGATCGAAGAGTTGAGGATATCTGTCAACAAGTCCAGCTGTAAATTGAAAAAAAAAGATAGACTTCCGAACACTATGTCCATTGTCAACTTTTTACTAAATAGTTCTACACGATTGTCTTCAGTTCCGGAATATGATTGAATGGTATACTTATCTCCTTTTTCTTCTACAATAGGCCTGTAAAGAATCGACATAATTAAAGCTATGTTATTCCAAGTATCACGAGTGTAAGTAACAAGGTCAGAATATTCACCATATTGTAATTCATCAAGTGATGGTATAAAACCGTACTTTTGATCCATTAACTCAAATGTTAGAACTAGCTCTTGTGTTTTACTCTTGTTGATAAGTTCTATCATACTATTTGATATATCTGTAAATACTTTCTCAGGTAAAACTTTATATACATCGGCTGATACTCCACAGAAGTAGTATATACTATTCTCTAATACTTTTCTTTGATAGTCATCGGTCGACTCATAAGGTTTTACTGACTTGTGAAATCTAATATAGTCTTCGA
>Ga0194115_10003527_pt1 | contig 17534 bp, 15 predicted proteins | sample TA2MahsurfametaG_3_FD_148656 | JGI IMG/M metagenome (GOLD analysis project Ga0194115, IMG submission 148656) | Freshwater microbial communities from Lake Tanganyika, Tanzania - TA2015002 Mahale S4 surface | ecosystem: Environmental > Aquatic > Freshwater > Lake | place: Tanzania: Lake... | reverse complement strand
ACTGCCTTGAAGTTCTGCTCTAAGTTTAGATTCTTGATTATCAAAATAATATCCTAAACCGCCACCAACAGCAGCTCCAACTGCTGCACCAATTAAAGTTGATTTTGTATTTCCGCCAGCTAGTTGTCCAGCTAAAGCCCCAGCTAAAGCTCCACCACCACCATATAAAGCTGTGTTTGAAATTTTGCGCTCACCAGTATATGGGTCAGTTGTGCAAGAAAAAGTGAAAATTGCAATTACGAAAAGCGAAGTAATAGTTTTGAACATATGCTTTTTAATTTTTGTTAGTATGTAAAAAAGAATTTAGCAAAGTAAAAAGTTTTTTTTCAAGCGACATTTGATATTTCTTTTGGCAATTGTCAATTTATTGAATAATTATCATAAAAAACCAAATTTCTACAACCTCTATTTATCAATTTATTTTCAAAAAGAATTCTTAAATTGCCTAAATACTTGTAAAAACTATTTGAGGTAGCTATATTTAAAATGCTTTTGGTTTATTCTGGAAGCTATGGTGATAAACTTAATCTGAAATAGATGTAACATGGACTCGGGGGCGGTACCCGACATCTCCACCAATTTTTTTGTTCAATTTGTTGTTTAAAAATATCAGTAATTGAACTTATCTAAAACTAAAATTTTTAGTTTTGGTGTTTGGGGATGAATTAGCTTCGACATGCATGATAAAGAGATTGATTTTGCCCGGTTGAGAAACTGCCGGTTTGCATTTTAGTGCAGACATCCGTTCAAAAAAAGTAAACGCAAATGATAATTTTGCTAATGATAACGTAGAATTTGCTCCAGTGGCTGTAGCTGCTTAGCATAAGTTATGTTATCGGGGTTTGCCGGTTTTCCTTGCAACAGAAAAACCGGTTTTTAATAAAAACTCTTAAAAAATTTTTCATGCAAGACTTAATTGGTTATGATGAAATCATTGAAAACTCAATGCGTTCAGTGATTTTTGAAACATTAAAAAAAGTAGAAAAAACAGGTCTTCCTGGAAAGCACTATTTTATTGCAACTTTTTTAGTGCGTTTCCCCGGCGTTGTTATGCCTAAAAGTCTTTTGGAAAAATATCCAGAAGAGATGACTATTGCTATTCAGTATCAGTATAAAAACTTAGTTGTTGATCAAGATAATTTTAAAATATCACTAAGTTTTTCTGGTAAATATGAAAAACTTACAATTCCTTATAAAGCAGTCACTTCTTTCACAGATCCTTCAATGAATTTTGGTTTAAAGTTCAGTGTTAACTATGACGATTTAGTTGATGAAGAAATTGATGAAAATTTAAGCCCAGCAAATAAAAGCGAATCAAAAAAGAAAGAAATTGACCTGTCGGCAAAAATAGTGTCATTAGACGCTTTTAGAAAAAATAAAGATCAAGATAATTAGTTTATAAAATGTTTTCCCAAATAACTTTTCTAGTTTTAACTTATTTAATATCAGCAATTCCTTTTGGTTTGTTATTGACCAAAGTTTTTTTAAACAAAGATATTAGAGAGTTTGGTTCAAAAAATATTGGAGCAACAAACGTTACCAGAGTTGCGGGTAAGAAACTTGGATTGGCAACTCTAATTCTTGATGGAGCCAAAGGCGCAATAATGGTAATTATTGCAAGATTTGTTTTTTCGGATAGTGCAAACTTGCATTTGTTTTTGGTTGTGGTCGCTTTAGTTGCTGTTTTAGGGCATATTTATCCAGTTTACTTAAATTTTAAAGGTGGTAAAGGTGTTGCAACAACTATTGCTGTTTTTTACGCACTTGATCCAAAATTGGGTGTTTTGGTTACAGCTGTGTGGATAATATCTTTTTTACTATTCAGAATTTCATCTCTTTCTTCGCTTCTAGCTGTTGCTTCTTCTGTGTTTTTGTCAAAATATTGTGAAGCGTCTTTTGAGCAAATAGTTTTTTGCGTAATTTTATTTGTAATCGTTGCTTTTAGGCATAAAGAGAATATTTCTCGCTTATTGAAAGGTGAAGAAAAAAGCTTTAAAAATAGCCTTTAAATTGTTTAAAATGCCACAATCAATTAATCCAATCTCTATAATTAAAAGCTAAAAATAAATTTAAAATTTATTAACAAATGTTACATTCAGAAATTAAGGATCGCCTAATTATTGCTCTTGATGTTCCAGATTTTGTCTCGGCAAAAAATTTGGTAGATAAAATTGAAGATGAAGGTGTTTTTTATAAGATAGGTTTAGAGTTGATGATGAGTGGTGATTATTTTAAAATTATTGAATGGCTTAAAGAAAGAAATAAAAAAGTTTTTGCTGATTTGAAGCTTTATGATATATCGGAAACTGTGGGAAGAGCTGTTAAAAATTTAGCTCAATATGAAATAGATCTGCTTACTATTCATGCTTCAAGCCGCCAAATTATGGAACAAGCTGCGCAAAATAAAGGTAAAATGCAAATTGCTGCAGTAACAGTTTTAACAAATTTAGATCAAAGTGATTTGAAAGAAATGGGTTTTGATGATAAAATTTCTTTATCAGATCTAGTAGTGAAAAAAGCTGAATTAGCAATTAATTGTGGTATTGATGGAGTTGTTGCTTCAAGTCTTGAAAGCAGAATGTTAAGAGAAAAGTTAGGACAAGATTTTATTATTGTAACACCTGGAATTAGATTGGATAAAATTGTAAATGATGATCAAAAAAGGGTTGCTGATGTTAAAGAGGCAATCGGGCAAGGAAGCTCTTATTTAGTGGTTGGAAGACCAATAACTCGTGACGAAAGTCCAAAAGAAATGGCAGCAAAATTTAATCAAATGATTGATTCTGTTTTATGAACTTTAATCAAATTATTTCTAAAATAAAAATTCCTTATGAAGTAGTTTACGGTGCAAGTTTTATTGATGAAATTTTATTTGAAGATATTGCACTTGATTCGCGTTTAGTTAAAGAAAAAACAGCTTTTTTTGCTATAAAAGGCAAAACTCTTGATGGTAATTTATTCATTAATGATTCTATAAAAAAAGGCGCTACAATAGTTGTTTCTTCAGATCTTAATTTTTTAAGTAACTTTTCATCAAAATTAGTTGATGAGAAAGTTTTGCTAATTTTTTCTCAAGAAATTCACAATCTTCTTATAGAATTTTTGCAAAACTTATATTCAAATTTACCTTCAAATATTTATGCAGTTACTGGAACTAATGGTAAAACTTCTGTAGCTGAGTTTTGCCGTCAGATTTTTACAATTGCAGGAAAAAAAGCGGCTTCAATTGGAACTTTGGGTATTACCTGTGACTACTTAGATCAAACTCAAATTCAACAAACTGCTCTTACAACTCCTGATATAGTTTCTTTTTATAAAAATCTTTTTTTGTTGAAAAAAAGCGGCATTGATAACGTCGCAGTTGAAGTAAGTTCAATTGGTCTTGAACAAAATAGAATTGGTAATGTTGAAATTTCAGTTGGTGCTTTTACTAACTTTACCCAAGATCATTTAGATTATCACAAAACTATGGAAGAGTATTTTGATTGCAAAATGATCTTATTTAGATCTGTTTTGCAAAAGAACTCTACTGCAGTAATAAATAGTGATATTAAAGAGTATGACAAAATTAGTGAAATTTGCAAAAAAAGAGATTTAAAAGTTATAACTTATGGTTGTAAAGCAACTTCAGAAAAATCTTTGCGAATTAAAAATATAGAACAAACTTTTGAAGGACAAAAAGTTATTTTCAATTTTTTAGGTGAAGAATATAATTTTAATTTGTCTATTAGTGGTGATTTTCAGGCTTATAACGCAATTTGTGCTTTAGCAATTTTCCTTTCAAAAAATATTTGTTCCAAAAAGCAATTAGAAGAAATTTTGCAAAATTTTCATAAATTGCACGCGGCTATGGGAAGAATGCAAATAGCCGGTGTTTTGCCAAATAAAGCTCAAGTTTTTATTGATTTTGCTCATAGTCCGGATGCTTTAAGTAATGTTTTGCAATTGGCGCGTAAAATTACCAATAAGAAAGTTTTTGTGCTTTTTGGTTGCGGTGGAAATCGCGATAATAAAAAAAGAGCAATTATGGGAAAAGTGGCATCTGAATTGGCAGATATTGTTATAGTTACCGATGATAATCCAAGATTGGAAGATGCGGAAAAAATTAGGACTGAAATTCTACAAGGATGTGATTTGAAAAAAACTTTTGAAATTTCTGATCGGAAAGTTGCAATTACTGAAGCAATTTCAATGTTGCAAAGTTCTGATATTTTAATTCTGGCTGGTAAAGGTCATGAGAAATATCAAATAATTGGTACAGAAAAAGTTGAATTTGATGAGGAAAAAATTGTTAAAAATGTTGTTGCCAGAATATCTTAAAACAAACTTCCAAATTGATTTTATTGATCTTTATGATGTTAAAGGATTAAAAAAAATTGATGAAAAATTTCTACAATTTCTAGAGAAAGAAAACGATCAATTAAATCAAAATTTTCTACAATTAAAAAAAGATAAGAAAAGTTTTTCTTTGTCACAACAATCTGCAATACTAATTGATGTAGCAGTTGTTCTGGAAAAGTTCTTAGTTACTTTTTTCAACATAGAAAAAGAAAATTCAGAACTAAAAATTAAGCATGATAACCTAAAAAATATTTACAAAATTAGACGTAATTTTGTTCAAAGAGATGTTGCAAAAAGTTTTTCTAGTTGCCCAGATGACATTGATGGATTTTCAATATTAAAAAATTTGAGAATTGAGTTTGATGATGTTGATGATTTAGAATTCAAAATTGCCCATGAAATAAATTTGGGAAAAAATTTAGAAGATTTTACAAATTATACAATCTGGGCAATATATAGCGATGAGGGGAGAAAATTTCATAAAAATGGTGCTCTTTTTATTATTCCGCAAAAGATTGATCGTAATAACTTAATTAATTCAAATCATGAAAAATCTAAGCGTTCAGATTTTAATTTAACAGATTCGGGCTTTAATTTGAATCGTGTTTTAGGTGAATCTAATTATTGTATTTTTTGTCATAAGCATCAAAAAGACTCATGCAGAAGTGGTATTGTAGATAAGATAAATTCCTTTTCTTGTCATCCTGAGCGCAGCGAAGGATCTCAGGTTTCAAACTCACAATCTTGGACGCAAGATTCTTCAGCGTTTCCTCAAAATGAAAATAAATTCAAAAAAGATGAGCTTGGAATTGAATTGCATGGATGTCCTTTAGATGAGAAAATTTCAGAAATGAATTTGCTAAAGTCAGAAGGCTTTTCAGTTGCTGCCCTTTCAATTGCTGTTGTTGATAATCCAATGATTGCTGGAACTGGACACAGAATTTGTAACGATTGTACAAAGTCGTGTATTTATCAAAAACAAGAACCGGTTGATATACCTCAAATTGAAACCCGAACTTTAAAAGATGTTCTGAATTTGCCTTATGGATTTGAGATTTATTCTTTGCTAACAAGGTGGAATCCACTGAATTTGGAGAATAGTTTACCGAAAGAAAATTCCGGTAAAAAAGTTTTAATTGCTGGTCTTGGTCCTGCAGGATATACTTTGGCACATTATTTACTTAATTCAGGACATGAAGTAGTTGCAATTGATGGTCTTAAAATTGAGCCTTTAAACAAAGAGATATCCGGAGTAGATGAGTTTGGAAATATTTGCGACTTTAAGCCTATTAAATTTTTAGATGAAATATACGAACCTCTATCATCGCGTTTGATTCATGGTTTTGGTGGTGTTGCTGAATATGGAATTACAGTTCGTTTTGACAAAAACTTTTTAAAAATTATTAGAATTATTTTAGAACGCCGAAGAAATTTTAGAATGTTTGGAGGTATCCGTTTTGGATCATCAATTACTGATAAAATTGCATTTGAAAATTATGGTTTTGACCATGTAGCTCTTTGTCTTGGAGCAGGTCGTCCCAATATAATTAATTTGAAAAAAAACTTTGCCAAAGGCGTTCGTCAGGCTTCAGATTTTTTGATGTCTTTACAATTAACTGGTTCTTTTAAAGAAAATCTTTTTACTAATTTACAAATTAGAATGCCAATTATTGTTATTGGGGGAGGATTAACAGCAGTTGATACAGCTTGTGAAGCAAGAATGTATTATATAAATCAGATTAAGAAATTTGCGCAGAAAGTTGAAAAAATTGGTAAAAAACATTTATTTTCATTCTTGAATAAGGAAGAAAAAATAATTGCTGAAGAATTTCTAAATCATGCTTATGAGATTGAGAATGGCGGTGAGATTGAAGTTCTGATAAAAAAATGGGGTGGAGTTAAAATTTTATATCGTAAAAAAATTCAAGATTCTCCGGCTTATAAATTAAACCATCAAGAGTTGAACAAAGCTTTTGAAGAAGGAGTTGAATTTATTGAGAATATCACTCCTCTAGAAGTTGAAATTGATGAATTTAATCATATCAACGCTCTGAAATGTGCGGACAACAAATTATTTGAATGTAGATCTTTGTTAGTTGCTGCTGGAACTTCGCCAAATTTATCGCCAAAATTAGAAGATAATTTAGATTTTGAAATTGATGGAAAATATTTTGCACAAACTTTAGCTTCGGCTGCAAATTCTGGTTTTAATTTACTAAACTTTAATTTTATTACCAAAATTGATGATAAAACTAAGAAAGCGGTAAGTTTTTTTGGGGATTTGCATCCAAATTTCGAAGGAAATGTGGTAAAAGCAATGGCAAGCTCTAAGATTGGTTACAAGCAGATAAACCAAATTCTGGAATTGTTGCCAAATAAAGAAAACGACAACTTTTTAGATAAAATAAAATCAGAATTTTTGGTAAGAATTCATAAAATTGAGAAACTATCAGATTATGTTTGTCAAATTTTTATTAAAGCTCCTCTTTTAGCTAATCAGACAGAGTTGGGTCATATTTTTAGATTACAGAATTATCACGCTCTTGCCTCAAAAGATGAAAATGGTCAGCTGATGGCAATGGAAGGAGTTCCTTTAACGGCTTTAGATGTTGATCGTGAAAATGGAATTATTACGGCAATTGCTTTGGATTTTGGTGGTTCAACTTCTCTCATTAAAAATTTCAGTGAAGGTGAACCTTGTATTTTTATGGGACCTTCAGGAAAACCAACTGAAATTGCAAAAAACGAAACTGTTTTATTGATTGGTGGAGGAAGAGGAAATCAACCTCTAATTGCTCTTGCTAGAGCATTTAAAAATAATGGTTGCAGGGTAATTTACTTTGCTGGCTATCGTAAAAATTCTTACATTGTGAATCAAGAATTGATGGAAAAAAACTCTGATATTGTTGTTTTTGCAATTGAAGAGGAAGAGCCAAACCTGAAGTTAAATAATAGTTGCAATCAAGTAATTAGAGCATCAGTAATTGACGCTTTGAAAATTTATTTTACCAAAAATCCTGTAAAAATTGATCGTGTCTTTACAATTGGAAATGACAAAATGATGCACGAAGTTGCAAAATTGCGACATGATAGTTCAGTTAAGTCTATTGCAGAAGCAAAAATTGCTATTACCAGTTTAAACTCTCCAATGCAATGTATGCTAAAAGGTGTTTGTTCGCAATGTTTGCAAAAAAGAATTAACGAAGAAGGTAAAGAGGAGTATTTTTACTCTTGCGGTAATCAAGATCAAGACATGGACAAATTTGATTTTAATCACCTTAGAAATAGATGCGAGCAGAATTCTTTGATGGAAAAAACCATAAAACTATGGTTGAAATAAAATAATTTTTTGGTGCAGCAAAAATTGTTCAATAAAAAAAGTGAACTCTAAGAAAATAGAGTCCGCTTTTTAATTTTTTATTACTTACAGCTACTTAGTTAACCACAGTAACAGCTCTTCTATTTTTTGAGATTACAGCTTCTTCAGATCCAAAGTAAATTGGGTGTTCTTTTCCGTAAGAAACAGTTTTGATTCTGCTATTTTGAACGCCACTTGATATTAAAAAGTCTTTTGCAGCATTTGCTCTTCTTTCGCCTAAAGCAATGTTATATTCTCTTGTTCCTCGCTCGTCGCAATGTCCTTCAACTGTAATATTGATTGATGGATCACTTTTTAACCACATAGCTTGAACTTCAAGAATTTTTCTTGCATCATCACTTAGCTCTGAAGAATCATAATCAAAGAATACTCTATCTTTAACTTCAACTTCATCTTCTTGAGCTTTAGCAGCATCGTTCATTGCTCTGGCATCTTGTTCAGAATCAAGAGTTTTGTAGGAATCTTGAATTGAATTATTCATACTTTCTTCAACTTTGAAATCATCTTGATTTTCAACTAAAGAATCCTGTTTCATTTTGCTGCTACAAGAAGCAATTGATACTAAAGTGACTAATACTAATATTTTCTTCAACATATAGTTTGACCTCTGAAATTAATAATTAAATTTTATGAGTTGAAATTTTTCTTGTGAAAAAAGAATGACAGCTTCTAGAAGAATCTAAAATTCTACTTATTACAAGTCAAGCAATCACAATTTTTTTGTATAAATTTTTATTTTGGTTTCAATAAAAGAAAAATAAAAATTGATTACTAAAAAAACTTGCAAAGCTTCTTGTTATTTGTTATAAGGACCTGTAATCAAATATTAAAACCTTATAAGAACTTTGTCCAAATTCAATGGCTGTAGAAAATAATAAAAAACAAAACTCTTTTTCATATATTTCCGAAGCTTTGGCAAAAGGGTTTGCTGGTCACGTTTTGGGTCCTTTTGTAAATGTTACTGGTGAAAAAACTGTTGATGAAAATGGTATAAAAATTTCGTCGGAAGAAGTAATTAGAGCAAAAAATTCAAAAAGAGTTTCAGAACTTGATGCAGCGAAAAACCTTGTTTTATCATCAGTAACAAATCTTAATCCTCAGAAAACTAACAAATATCAAGTTTTTGCCGAAGCAGCCATGCGAGCGATGCTTAGAGGTCTAAAAAGTAATTTGGATTATTCAGGAAATGAAAAGAATGCCAAATTAATAGATAAATGGGAAAATAAAATTGCAGAGGGAGAGCTTTTAAGCGAAGCATTATGCGCTCAAATGGTAAATGAGTTTTCTACAGAACTTGCTAAAGTTGATCCAGTAGCAGCAAAAAAATATCAAGATGATGCTAATTCTTCATTGAAAGAAGTTTTTAACGGTATTGAAAAAAACTCACAAAATGCTGATGAAAGATGGAAATGGCAATTGATGCAAATTTTTGCGGTATTTACTCCTCTTGGAGCATTTTCAATTGCTGGTCATGTTTTTAATTATCTTGAGCCTTTGAGTGAAATTTTTGGTCATATTTTTTCAAGTGAAGGAATTGCTCAAGGAATTGTTGATATTTTAACTGATAAAAAACTTGGACCATTTGCTTGGATGGTTGAACAAATGAAGGTTGATTATGCAGTTGAGCAAGTATTAACCAAAACTCCCATTTTAAGCGATCTTCTTGATGCGGCAAGTCTTATTACGACCAGCGAGATAGTTCATGACTTAGGAGGAACTATTGCTCCATCTTTGGGTTCAGAGTTACCATTAATTTTGATAGCTGGTGCTATGGTTGCTTATCAAACTCCTGATGAAATTGATCATCAAAAATCTTCGTCAGCACTTGAAGCTAAGAAAAAAGCTGCGTTGAAAAAATTAGATTCCTATCCAATAAAACCACAAATAGCTAAAAAAGAAGAAAAGAAACTAGAAAGCGACTCTTCACTTTCTTCTGAAATTGATAGAATTACTGAAAAAGCTAATTCGCACAAAAAAACACCAACTACTTCTCCACAACCTAATTCTGTCACTACTAAGCTTTTGGGAGAAAAGTCTAAAGATAACAAAAAAGAAGGTGGTGGAATTGGGCTTTATTAATTTAAAAAAAAATCTAGCCAGTTATTATGTTGATGATAATGAAAAACTAGATTCATTACTTGATCTTATCACAAAAGCAGAAGTAATTGCAATTGATACAGAGTTTACAAGAGAAAAAACCTATTATTCGATTTTGTCTTTGATTCAAATTGCTGTTAAAGAAGGAAAGAAGAAGCACTCATTTATTGTTGATTGTCTAGCTGATATTGATCTGAAAAAGTTGTTTAAAATTATAAATAATCCAAAAGTCATTAAAATTTTGCATTCTTCTTTACAAGATCTGCAAATTTTCTATAAACACTCAAAAACAATACCTCAAGGAATTTCAGATACACAAATTATGGCAAATTTTTGTGGTTTTGACTTCAACATCGGTTATTCTGCTTTAGTTGAAAAGTTTTTTGACAAAACAATTGATAAAAGTCAGCAAAGAAGTGATTGGCAAAAAAGACCGCTTACACAAAAGCAAATTGATTATGCTTTGTCAGATGTAAAGTATTTAGAAGAGATTCATGATCAAATGATGGATATTTTAGAATCAAAAGGACGTAAAACCTGGTATCTAGAAGAAGTAAAAAATTTTCTGAAAGCTTCAGTTGCAAAACCAGAGGAAAATTTATTTAAAAATTTTGTTTTTCAGAAGAAAACTCCCAAAGAAATTTCTCAAATAAAAAGATTAATTTTATGGCGTGAGTCTTGGGCTCAAAAACTTGATATTCCAAGACAACATTTTTTGCGAGATCATATTCTTGAAAGAATTGTTGTGAAAAAAGATTTAAATTTAAGATTGGAAAAAAAAGCTATCGAAGAGATAAAAGAAATTATGGATATGGAAGAGCTTTTAACGGAAAATAATTTTGTAGAAAAACATTTTTTGATGACAGATAAACAAAAAAGATCTTTCAAAAAAGCTAAAAAGCTAATTTCTGGTATTGCTTCAGAACAAGAATTAAAAGAACAATTCTTAATTTCCACGCCAACTTTGAAAAATTTAGTTTGTGGTTATAAAAATATTGATGAAATAATTTATGGATGGAGATACGAACTTTTTGGTTCTGAATTGAAAAAAATTATTTAGAAAACTAACTTAACAAAAATCAGTTTTTTAGAAAGTAATCATAGCTAAAATTTCTATAAGTTGGTTTTGAAATGAAGATATAAAAATATTAAATAGTGAAATGAAAATTATTGCAGCAAATTGGAAGATGAATCATGCTTTTGAAGAAGCTGATTCTTGGCTTAAAGTTTTTTCCAAACTTGTTTTTGAGAATAAAGATCAGCTTTCTGAAGTTGAGTCAGTTGTTTGTCCTCCTGTTTTTATGATTGATTATATTGACAGTGAATTAATGGATAATGGATTTAGAAAATTGGAAGCAATTGTAAAAAGTCAAAATAGAAATATTGACAGTTTTACTGAAGAAGAATTAAGCGAAATTATTTTAAAAGAACGTCCCATAAAGATTGGTGGACAAGATTGTCATTTTGAAGATTATGGTTCTTTTACGGGAGATATAAGCGCCTCTTCGCTTAAAAAAATTGGTTGTGAGTATGTAATTTTAGGACATTCTGAGAGAAGGGCGGGACATTTTGAAAACAATAAAATTGTGGCAAAAAAAGTTACTGCTGCTTTAAAACAAAATTTAACACCAATTATTTGCGTTGGAGAAAGTAAAGAAATTCGTGATCAATCAAAGCATTTAGAGTTCGTGTATAAGCAGGTTATGAATTCGGTTCCACAAGATCTAAAGTTTGAGAAATTGATTATTGCTTATGAGCCGATTTGGTCAATTGGAACAGGAGTGGTTCCAACTGCTGAACAAATTAGAGAAATGGCTAAACTAATTAAAAAAATTTTTGCAGAAAAACTCAATGGTATTGCAAGCCAATATTTTATGCTTTATGGCGGTTCTGTAACTTCACAAAATTCCGCTGATATTCTTAAAATTGAGAATGTCAATGGACTTTTGGTTGGCAAGGCTAGCCTTGATGCAGAAGAGTTTTTTAAAATTTGCGTATCTTAAAAACTATTAATTTAAAATTTATGACAAAAAACTTTCGTATAGAATCTGATTCTTTTGGTGAAATCCAAGTTCCGGCAGAAGCTTACTATGCTGCTCAAACACAACGCTCAGTACAAAATTTTCCGATTCAAAATAATAATCCAGGACACAAAATGCCAAAAGAAGTAATTCATGCGATGTTGTTGGTAAAAAAGGCTGCAGCCCTTACAAACAAAGAGCTGATGGCATCTGATCCAAAATCTGATGAGTTTAAAAAATTCTCTCCTGACTTGGCCGATAAAATCATTGACGCGGTTGATACAATTTTAGCGAAGTTCGACTGGTTTTACGAAAATCATTTTCCGCTTGTTGTTTGGCAAACCGGCTCTGGCACGCAAACCAACATGAACACCAACGAGGTGATTGCGAGCGTGGCGAATGAAAAAGTTACGGGACAAAAAGGCGGAAAATCGCCAGTTCATCCCAACGATCACGTAAATTTAGGCCAAAGTTCAAATGACACTTTCCCTACAGCCATGCACGTTGCGGCGGTTCTGACCACTTACGAAAAATTGTTGCCGACCCTCGTTCGCTTCTCAAACGAACTCGGCAAAAAAGAAAAAGAATTTAACGACATCATCAAAATCGGTCGCACCCACACGCAGGATGCAACGCCAGTAACTTTGGGTCAGGAATTTTCGGCTTACAAAGTACAAATCCAAACTGCCGCGGTTTTTGTTTCGCAAGCAATCGCTTATGTAGCCCATCTTGCACAAGGCGGCACAGCCGTTGGCACCGGACTTAACTGTCATCCAAAATTTGCTGAGAAATTTGCTGAAAAAATCACTGAAGTTTCGGGTTTAAAATCTGCTCACAAAAAACTTTTAGAACTCGATTTAGGCCGCACAACTTTGGCCGACGGAGTTTGGAAAGTGAAAGATTCAAATCTTGCCAAGCTTGGTCTTGATTACGGCGACAGCTTTGTCACCAACAAAAATAAATTCTTCGCTTTGGCCTGTAACGATGAGTTGGTCAACCTTTCTGGCGCGCTAAATTCGCTTGCAACTTCGTGCATGAAAATCGCCAATGATATTCGTTTCCTTGCTTCTGGTCCACGCTCTGGACTTGGCGAAATCAGCCTTCCTGAAAACGAACCCGGTTCATCAATCATGCCGGGAAAAGTGAACCCGACTCAGTGCGAAGCTTTGACAATGATTGCTTGTCAAGTGATGGGAAACCATGTCGCTGTTACAGTTGGTGGATCGAATGGTCATTTCGAATTAAACGTTTTTCGTCCAATGATTATTCGCAATGTCATCGAATCGATCAATCTTCTTGCTGACGGAATTAACAGCTTCATCGATCAATGCTTAGTTGGAATTGAAGCCAATCGCGAACGCATCACTCAACTTCTCGAGCAATCTTTAATGTTGGTGACGGCGCTAAATCCTTACATTGGTTACGACAATGCTGCCAAAATCGCCAAAAAAGCACACAAAGAAGGAACAACCCTAAAAGCCGCCGCAATTGCTTCTGGATTGGTAAGCTCTGAAGACTTTGATAAGTGGGTTAATCCGAAGGATATGATTTAAAGTCTTTTTTAAAATTAACAAAATTCAAACTTAATTCATGAAAAATTCAGATATTCGTTGGAAGCAAAGGTTTCAAAATTATGAAAAAGCTTTTGCGCTTTTGAGTGATGCTTTGAAAGACGGCTCTGATAAATTGTCGCTCTTAGAAAAAGAAGGTGCGCTGCAACGTTTTGAATTTACTTTTGAATTGGCGTGGAAAGTAATGAAAGACTATTTGGAAGAAAGTGGTGTTGTAATAAATACAGTAACTCCAAAAAACGTTATTAAGCAAGCCTTCGCTGCCAAGATTATAGAAAATGGACAAGTGTGGATTGATATGTTAATGAGTCGTAATCTTATGTCGCATACTTATGATTTTGTAAAATTTGAAGCAATTGCCAAAGATGTTGAGAAAAAATATTTGGTTGAACTTAAGAAGTTAGAACAATTTTTTAAGAAAACAGTATGAGATGCGGTCTTGAACAAGAACAATTAAAGTTAATAAATTCAGTTTTATCTCAAAATAATAAAATTAAATCGGTCAAGGTTTTTGGTTCTCGCGCTAAAGGAAATTATCGTCCTAATTCAGACATTGATTTGGCAATTGATGGTGAAATTAATGATATTGAGGCTCAATTAATTTTAACTCAGTTGGATGAGCTTCCATTGCCATATATTTTTGATGTTAAGATTATTAGAAATATCAATAACGCTGATTTAGTTGAGCATATAAAAAGAGTTGGAATATCAATTTATGAGAAAAAATAATTTTGACATTATAATAATTGGCGGATCATTTGCGGGAATGACTTCTGCACTTGCTTTAAGTAACGTGTCGCACAATTTAAAAATTGCAGTTATTGAAAAACAAGATATAACAAAAGAAGATAGAAAAGCTGATGGTAGGGCTTATGCAATTTCAGCAGCATCATTAAAACTATTTAAAGAAATTGGTATTTATAATGATTTAAAGGCTAAAGCTGGGAAAATTGCCGATATAAAAATTACTGATTACAAATCGCCATTTTTTCTTGATTTTTTAGGACAAGAAGTTGATGAAAAAGAAGGACAATTGGGACAGATTATTGAAAATTATCACATTCATAACGCACTTAGAAATAAGCTTATAACACGTGAAAATATTACGCTTTTTTGTCCAAATTTTTATGAAGAAATTACGTTTGGCGAATTCATCAATCATTCTTGTTATTCTGAGCATTCCACTTGTCATCCTGAGCATAGCGAAGGATCTCGTAATGACGGAGTTTGTGACATGAGATCCTTCGCTTGCGCTCAGGATGACAAAAGTGGCGCTCAGAATGACAAAAGTGGCGCTCAGGATGACAAAAGTAGTTTTCAGGATGACAAGAAGAGAGAGGATCACTATGAAGGAGAAGGAAATGTTTTGGTAAAACTTGATGATGGAAAAATTTTGAAGTCAAAATTGCTACTTGCCTGTGATGGACGTTTTTCTAAGTTGCGTGAGATTTATCAAATTCCAACTGCTCAAAAAAAATATCATCAAACAGCAATTGTTTTTAATGTTAAGCATGAAAAGTCTCATGAAAATGTGGCTTATGAAAAGTTTTTGCCAGGTGGACCTTTGGCAATTCTGCCAATGCAAAATGAATATCAATCATCAATCGTTTGGATTGCAAAAGATGATGATGCACAAGCAATACTAAGTTTGGATGAAGAAAATTTTGCACATCAATTAAAAAAGAAAATGGAAAATTCCTTGGGTGATATTCAAGTTATTTCGCAAAAATTTTCTTATCCATTAATTTTAGTGGAAGCCAGAAAGTTTTATCATGAAAAAATGCTTCTAATAGGAGACGCTTCTGCTGGAGTTCATCCAATTGCGGGGCAGGGTTTTAATCTGGCAATCAGTGGAATTAACATTTTGTGTAATTTGATTAAAAATGCTTTATTTTGCGGACAAGATATTTCTTCAAAAACTGTGATTGAAGAATATAATAAGCAGGCAAAGTTGGGTGCTAAAAAAATGATTATTGCAACTGACATTTTAAATTCCATTTTTGAAACCAAAAGCTTGTCAATTGCATTAGCTCGCGATGTTGGACTTGGTTTAGTCAATAAAATTTCTTTTTTAAAAAAGTTTTTTATTAAATCTGCCGGCGGATTTTAGTCTTGGTTGAAGATTATTACTTTGACACAAATTGATTGCCATGGAGCAAAGCTCCTTGTAATGACGAAGAAAGTTATTTCGCTTGCTTATTAAACGTTATTGCGAGGAGCAGTTTTGCCTCGTAGCAATCCATAAACTGCAAGCATAGAACAATTTGTATTTTCTAAAATCAGTTTTTTAAAATTTATTATTTCTTTTAATGTTTCTTTATCGTTTTCTTTCAGTCTTGCTGCTGCCTTTCTTGGTTTTATATGTTTTAGTTCGTGTTTACAAAGGTAAAGAAGATAAGAATCATTTAAAAGAAAGGTTTGGAATTCCTTCAAATTTAAGGCCGCAAGGAGAATTATTTTGGATACACGCTGTTAGTGTGGGTGAGATGAATTCATCTTTAATTTTTATTGAAGAACTGTTTAAGAAATTTCCCGATGTTTCAATTGTTTTTACAACAACAACTCTAACCTCCGCTTCACTTTTGAAAAGTAAGATTGGTAAATATAAAAACAAAGTTATTCACCAGTTTTTGCCACTTGATTCTTATTTCATTATTAAAAACTTTCTTAAGTTCTGGAATTTTGATAAGGTATTCATAATGGAGTCTGAAATATGGCCTAATATAATTTCTTTGGCCAAAGAGAATAATGCCGAACTATTTCTTATAAATGCTAGAATGTCCGATAAATCTTCTGAGAAATGGCAAATAGCCAGAAGATTTGGTTTTAATATCTTTGAAAATTTTGATGCAATTTTTGTTCAAAGTGAGAGCGATAAAGAGCGTTTCTCAAAAGTAACAACAAAAGAAGTTTTCTTTTTTGGTAATTTAAAATCTCAGGCACAAAATCTTGTTTGCAATGAAAAGGAATTAGAAAAACTAAAACAAGCAATTGGGGCAAGAACTTTTTGGATTGCTGCTAGCACTCATAAGGGTGAAGAAGAAATAGCTGTTTGGATTCATCAAGAGCTAAAGAAAAAGTTTCCTAATATTTTAACAATAATTATTCCACGTCATCCTAATCGATCTGAAGAAATTAAAAATTTATTTTCTTTACAAAAATTTGCTCAGCGTAGCAAAAATGAGGTTGTAAGTGAAGATACTGAATTTTATCTAGCTGATACCTTGGGTGAGCTTGGAACTTTTTACACTTTGGCTGATTTTACTTTTATTGGTGGGTCAATGTTTGAAATTGGCGGTCATAATCCTTTTGAAGCTGCAAAGCTTAATTGTGCAGTAATTTCTGGTAGATATGTTTTTAATTTTGAAGAAGTTTATCAAAACTTATCAAATAACAGTGCTTGTTTTATAGTTAACGATAAACAGCAGCTTTTAGAAAAGGTTATGTATTTATTGGAAAATAAAAGCACTGCTGAATTAATATCCAGCAGTGCTTTAAAAATTATTTCAACTTCGGGAAATGTTGCAGCAGCAGTTATTGATAAAATTACTCAGCAATAATTTTTCCTTGAGCAGTTTTTTCATGAAACTCGCCAACAAATTTATATTCACCAGCTTTCAAAGGGTTAATTATTATTGTTGCTTTTTTACCACCAGCAATAATTTTTTCTTTTTTCAAATCGTGGCTTTCAAATTCTTCTACTGTTGAATCAAGATTTTCAACAATAAGTTTGAATTTTTTTCCTGCAGGCACTTTTACAATTTCTGGGTTAAATTTATGATCTTTAATTTGGACCAAAAATTCAGCTTCTTGAGCTGATGCTGATTGGTTGAAAGATAATGCTAATAATAGAGTAAAAGCAATTTTACTAATAGTTTTCATATAAAGTTTGTATTTTAATTGTTTTGGTCTTTTGTTTTGTAAAAACAAGGTTAGGAGTTTCTTATTATTTAATATTGATTCTTATTATCAAGATGAAATTGTATTAATTTTGGTTAATTATCCGTTAAAGCACAATTCAATTCTTATACCAAACTAAATATCTATTGATAGCATAAAACCCTCTCCAAACACTCGTTAAAATTTTGGAAGTTGTCTCTGATTTTCTTTGCTAAATTTTTTACA